>Ga0222667_1001120_pt1 | contig 9892 bp, 8 predicted proteins | sample AntAcemetagen657_FD_179854 | JGI IMG/M metagenome (GOLD analysis project Ga0222667, IMG submission 179854) | Saline water microbial communities from Ace Lake, Antarctica - #657 | ecosystem: Environmental > Aquatic > Non-marine Saline and Alkaline > Saline | place: Antarctica: Ace Lake | collected... | reverse complement strand
AAGAAAGACGGCATTGACGATGTAATAAAGCGCCACCAGAGGCATGCAGCTGCAGTAAGGGCTGCGATAAAGGCGCTTGGCTTGGAACTCCTGGCGCCAGATGCATATTCAGATGCAGTCACTGCTGTAAAGTCTCCCGAGGGCATTGATAGCTCAAAGCTTGTAAAGATAATGCGCGATACTTATGGCGTGGCAATAGCAGGAGGCCAGGCGCAGCTAAAAGGAAAGATCTTTCGTATAGCCACAATGGGTTATATAACTGCAGACGATCTAAAGAAAGGTATAGAGACTCTGGAGATAGTCCTCGCAGAGTTAGGATATAAGTTTGAGAAGGGCGCAGGAGTGAAAGCGTTCGTAGCCCAGGTTTAAACCTGGGCTACGAACGCTCCTCGCAATGACATGTAGAAGGAGAAACATATGTACAAAATTCTTATCAGTGACTCACTTGCGCAAGAGGGTATTGATATACTCAAAAAGGTCAAGGAGTTTCAGGTAGATGTGAAGCTGAAGCTTTCACCTGAAGAGCTGAAGAAGATCATCAAGGACTATGATTGTCTTCTTGTGCGCAGCGGCACAAAGGCCACAAAGGATATAATAAAGGCTGCTGACAAATTAAAAGTAATAGGTAGAGCTGGCGTAGGTCTGGACAATGTTGATCTGGGCGCTGCGTCCAAGCGCGGCATAATAGTGATGAATACGCCGGGCGGCAATACTATTTCCACTGCTGAACATGCTCTGTCTCTGATCCTTGCCCTTTCCCGAAATATACCAGAGGCCGCTGCTTCTACAAAGCAGGGTAAATGGGAGAGAAAAAAATTCATGGGTGTGGAACTCTATGGCAAGGTTCTAGGGATTATAGGACTCGGTAGGATCGGCGCTGAGGTGGCAAAGCGAGCTGCATCATTTGGCATGAAGATAATAGCGTATGACCCATTTCTTTCATTGGACAAGGCAAAAGAACTTAGCATTGAGTCAGTAGAGGTAAAGGATATTTTTAAAAAGGCGGATTACATAACAGTCCATACGCCTCTTACAGACGAGACAAGACATATTATTGATAAGAAGGCAATAAGCCAGATGAAGGATGATGTCAGGATAATAAATTGCGCAAGGGGCGGTATTGTTGATGAAGGCGCAGTGGTCGAAGGCATAAAGAGCGGTAAGATAGCAGGCGCGGCATTTGATGTCTATGAAAAAGAGCCGCCAAAAGAAAGTCCTCTGCTTGGATGTGACAAGGTCATTCTCACCCCGCACCTCGGAGCATCTACTGAAGAGGCGCAGGTTAATGTGGCTGTGGATATTGCCAACAGCGCGCGTGATGCGCTTTTGGGCTGTGGCATACGCAATGCAGTCAATGTGCCATGCATTGATATGGAACTTTACAAGGTCTTGCAGCCCTATGTAGAGCTCTGCGAAAAAATGGGGTCTTTTATTGCGCAGATCGCAGAGGGAAGGATCTCTCGAATAGATATAGAATACTCCGGTGATATTGCCAAATATCCTTCTTCGCCACTGACAGTGGCAGTTGTAAAGGGCGCGCTTACGCCGATATTACAGGAGACAGTGAATTATGTCAATTCCCTGATCGTAGCAAAAGAGCGCGGCATAAAGATCGCTGAGTCAAAGTCAAATGAGCTGGAAGAGTATGCGAACCTGATAATTGTAAAGATAAAGACAGATAAGGGCACCAGATCTGTCGAGGGGACGTTGTTTACACAAAAGGATGCCAGGATCGTAAAGGTGGATGAGTTTCATGTGGACGCGATCCCGAGAGGTCATATGCTTGTTGCTCACAATGTAGATGTGCCTGGCATAATCGGCAAGGTCGGCACTATATTAGGAAACAACAAGATCAATATAGCTACTATGACATTTGGCCGCGCAGAATCAGGCGGCAAGACATTGTCTGTTTTAAATGTGGACAGCGCCATTCCTGAAAAAGTGCTTAAGGAAATAGCAAAGGCGAAAGATATATTGGATGCGAAACTTGTAAAGCTATAAGTTAGCCTTCGGCCATCAGCAGCTGAAAGCTGAAGGCTAACAGAAAAAAAGGTGATTTTATGAAGAAAAACAAGATTTACATCATTGATGTCACGAACAGGGACGGGGTGCAGACATCCAGGCTGGGGCTTGCAAAACTCCAGAAGACCATGATCAATGTCATGCTCAATGACATGGGTGTATACGGGAGCGAATTTGGTTTTCCTGTTACGCGCCATGAGACAAATTATATAAATGCAAACCTGGAGCTGGTGCGCAAGGGCGTTCTTAAGCCTATTGCTCTCAATGGCTGGGTTAGGGCAATAAAGGATGATGTGAAAAAGGCAGTGGAATGGACTGATGTTGAAAACCTGAATCTCTCGATCTCCACCTCTGACCAGATGACGCGCGGCAAATTCCTTGGAAAAAAGACCAGGGACGATGTCTTAAAGATGATGACAGGCGCTCTGGATTTTGCAAGAAAAAAGAAGAAATTGAAGATAATAGGGGTCAATGCAGAGGATGCCTCGCGAACTGACATGAAATTCCTTGTAAAGTTTGCAAAGGCAGCCAGGGACCATGGCGCAGACAGGATAAGATATTGTGATACGCTCGGCCATGATGACCCATTCACGATCTATAAAAGGATAAGGACACTTGCGTCTGAAATAAGGCTGCCTATAGAGATTCATTGCCACAATGACCTTGGTATGGTAATCGCGTGTTCTGTTGCTGGCGCAAAGGCAGCTATTGATTCTGGCTGCGATGCGTACATAAATACTACTATAAATGGTATTGGGGAGAGGGCTGGCAATGCAGATCTAGTTTCAGTAATACTTGCAGTTAAATATTCAAGTGGTTTCAAGGGAAAATATCATCTGGATGAGAGGGTCAAGCTGGACCATGCGTGGAAGATCGCAAAATATGTCTCTATGGCATTCAGGGTACCACTCCCTATAAATCAGCCAGGCGTTGGAGCGAATGCCTTTGCGCACGAGAGCGGTATTCACGCTGACGGTGCATTAAAAGATAGGCGCAATTACGAGCTCTATGATTTTGAGGAGCTTGGCAGAGGCGAGCCAGAGCTGATCGAGACAGGCCGCCAGATCACAGCAGGCGAATACAGCGGTATCAAGGGCTTCAGGAATGTCTATGAGAAGCTCGAGGTAAAGTTTAAGAATGATAAAGAGGCAGTAGAGATACTTGAGCTAGTGAGATATGCAAATGTTCACACTCAGCAGCCACTCACTCATGACGAGCTGCGATTTATCGCCAGATATCCAGGTATAGCTAAGAAGATTTTTACGATGGAGCCATAAAGCCGCGGAACCGATGCGGAACAGTTATGTCATTTTAAGCGAACGTAGTGAGCGAAGCAATCTCCTGAGATTGCTTCGTCGTCCGCCTTGGCGGACTCCTCGCAATGACATCATATTCTGCATAGATTCCGCGATTAACTGTTAACTAAAGGTGGTTATATGTCATGTACGATCGTAGTGGGAGCGCAGTGGGGAGACGAAGGCAAAGGTAAGATAATAGATATACTTGCCCGAGATGCTGATATCATAGTCAGGTACCAGGGCGGCAATAATGCAGGCCATACTGTAGTCGTGGGTGAGGAACAATTTGTGCTGCATCTTATCCCGTCAGGTATACTGCACAAGGGAAAGACATGTATTATAGGTAATGGCGTTGTCATCGACCCGGAGGCGCTTTTAAATGAGATGAGCATGCTCAGAAAAAGAGGCGTGAAGGTCGATGGGAATATTCTTATAAGCGAGTCAGCCCATGTAATACTCCCGTATCATAAAGTAATAGATAAGCGTCGCGGCGCAAAGATAGGGACCACTGGCCGCGGGATCGGGCCATGCTATATTGACAAGATGGCGCGCTGCGGCATACGCATGGTGGACTTAGTAAGCAAGGATACATTGAAGAAAAAACTTCACGCAAACTTAGAGGGTTCTAAGGAATTTGACTTTCAAAAGATCTACAATGTATATTCTATTTACGGCAAGCGCATTAAAAAATATCTTGCAAATGTTTCAGTGGTGTTGAACAAGGCTATTGCAAAGAAAAAACGTATTCTATTTGAGGGCGCGCAGGGCACGCTCCTCGACATAGACCATGGCACATATCCCTATGTGACTTCCTCGAGCGCTACTGCAGGAGGCGCATTGACTGGCACAGGTGTGGGGCCTACAAAGATAGACAGGGTTGTAGGTGTTGTAAAGGCATATACCACGAGAGTAGGCGAAGGCCCGTTTCCAACGCAGTTTGAGACGACTCTTTTGGACAAGATAAGGCGCAAGGGCAAGGAATTTGGCGCTACTACTGGCAGGCCGCGTAGATGCGGCTGGTTCGATGCAGTGATAGCGAGGCATGCCTGCATGGTGAATGGTCTTAGCGAGATCGCAGTGACCAAGCTGGATGTCCTGGACGAGATGCAAAAGATAAAGATATGCGTTGGCTATAAATATAAAAGTAAGACACACAGGGATTTTCCAGCAGAAACAGATATTTTAGATAAGTGCGCGCCGGTCTATGAAGAACATGATGGATGGATGAAGGATACGACAGCTGTCAAGAAATACAAAGACCTGCCCAAGAACGCAAGGCTTTATCTCGAAAGACTGTCTGATCTTTTAGATGTGAAGATAGGCATGGTTTCAGTGGGAGAGAAGAGGAAGCAGGCGTTTAGAACATAATCGGTGAGTTAACAGAGGTTGTCATTCCCGCGAAAGCGGGAATCTAAAAACTCATCGACTGTATCTTATAGATTCCCGCTTTCGCGGGAATGACAATAGAGAGAGAGGTTCAATGCTGTTCTTAGCACCTATCGGTTCGATTCTTGCAATTTTATTTTCTATTTTTCTTATCCGTAAAATAATGCGACATGACGAAGGCACTGCCGAGATGAAAGAGATCGCAGGCTGGGTAAGGGAGGGCGCCTATGCCTATATCAAGAGGCAGTATTCTATAGTAGGGATATTTTTTGCAATCGTGTTTTCTGTCCTATTTTTTCTTTATCTTAGAGGTTACCTTATAATATTCGTGCCATTTGCATTCCTTACAGGTGGATTTTTTTCCGGGCTGTGCGGATTTATAGGTATGAGCGTTGCCACACGCGCAAGCGCGCGAACTACTGCAGCGGCGAAGACCAGCCTGAATGGCGCGCTTCAGGTGGCGTTTTCCAGCGGCGCGGTCATGGGGCTCATGGTCGTTGGGCTGGGGCTCCTGGACCTGAGTATCTGGTATTATTTTTTAGACTGGTATTATCGCGGATTTGACGAGGCAATAAGGATCCAGAATATTACGACCACAATGCTTAATTTTGGAATGGGCGCGAGCTTCATGGCGCTCTTTGCAAGGGTAGGCGGCGGGATATTTACAAAGGCGGCAGATGTCGGCGCGGATCTCGTGGGAAAGATCGAGTGCGGCATCCCTGAGGATGACCCTCGCAACCCAGCAGTCATTGCAGATAATGTGGGCGATAACGTCGGCGATGTGGCAGGCATGGGCGCTGATTTATACGAATCTTATGTCGGCTCTATTGTCGCTACAATGGCGCTTGGCTCAGCTGCATTTGTCAGTTATGGAAAGAGTCTGCAGGGTATTACTATACCAATGGTAATGGCAGCTGTGGGCGTGGTGGCAAGTCTGATAGGCACATTTTTTGTGCGGTCAAAAGAAAAGGCAGATCAGCACGAGCTTTTAATGGCCCTGCGAAGGGGGATCTTTGTAAGCGCAGGGCTTATTGCAATAGGCTCATTTTTTGTCATCAAATTTATATTAGGCATGCAATTTATAGGTGTGTACGGCGCGGTATTGTCAGGTCTGATAGCGGGAATTGTAATGGGGCTTTCTACAGAATATTTTACCTCAGACAGGTATGCGCCCACGCGCGAGATTGCTAGATCCAGCCGCACAGGCCCTGCCACTGTTATTATAAGCGGGCTGTCTGTTGGGATGATGTCCACCGTGATCCCGGTGATCGTGGTCGCGCTTGCAATACTTGGTGCATTTTATTTTTCAGGAGGCGCAAAGGATTTTAATCTCGGGCTTTATGGCGTGGGTATAGCAGCTGTGGGCATGCTCAGCACGCTGGGGATCACGCTTGCCACTGACGCGTATGGGCCTGTGGCAGACAATGCAGGCGGCAATGCAGAGATGTCGCACCAGGCGCCAGAGGTGCGCAAGCGGACAGACGCGCTGGATTCCCTGGGAAACACAACAGCAGCGACTGGCAAGGGCTTTGCTATAGGCTCTGCAGCGCTTTCAGCGCTGGCATTAATAGCTGCTTACAGAGAACATCTTCATCTATTAGGCAGGACTGTAAATACAGATCTGATGAATCCAAGGCTTTTAGCAGGATTATTTATAGGGGCAATGCTTCCATTTGCATTTTGTTCGCTTACTATGAGCGCGGTCGGCAGGGCTGCATCAGGTGTTGTTGAAGAAGTCAGACGCCAGTTCAGGGAGATAAAGGGGCTGATGGAAGGAAGGGAAAAGCCGGATTACGCCAGGTGCGTTGATATTGTCACCACTTCTGCGCAGAAAGAGATGATACTTCCGTCGCTTCTCGCGATACTGGCTCCGATCGTCGTGGGGCTTCTTCTGGGCATAGAGGCAGGCGTAGGACTTTTGGTAGGCGCATTGGTGTCTGGTTTTGTCCTGGCGATCATGATGGCAAATTCAGGAGGCGCGTGGGACAATGCAAAGAAGTATATTGAAAGCGGCGCAGAAGGAGGAAAAGGCTCCTCTAATCATAAGGCCGCAGTTGTAGGCGATACAGTAGGCGACCCTTTTAAGGATACATCAGGTCCGTCATTGAATATATTGATAAAATTAATGTCGATGGTCTCCATCGTATTTGCATCATTTATTATAAGCAACACCCTTTTTAAGTAACTTTACACTCTTGCAATTATCAAGTGTAAAGCTAAGGGGTGAAAAGGCTTGACTTTGCGCATGCTGCGTATTATTATTAAAAGAAACCAATAGGAGGTTAATATGAAACTCAGGGCCAAGTCATTCTACACAATTTTATTTCTTACCTTGCTAATTTTCACGATTTCAGGATGTTCAGTAACTATTCAAAAAGGCAGGCGCAGTGATTTAGAAAAGATAGAATCTCTTACCAGTGAGACAGAGACATTGAATGCAAGATTGGCGCAGCTCCAGGCAGAGAAGAGCAAGGAAATATCAGAGCTTGACAATGCAAAGATACTGCTTGAAAATAAACTGTCAAAAGAGATAGGCGATAAGGATGTGCGTCTCGAGATGGCAGAGAGAGGCCTCGCGATTATATTTTTGGCAGAGGTGCTGTTCGATTCCGGTAAGGTAGACTTAAAAAAAGATGCGCTTCCTGTACTGGATAAGATCGCAAAGGTGTTCAATGAGAACCTAAAGGGTAGAGAGATAGGAATAGAAGGTCATACTGATAACGAGCCAATAAAACATTCTGGATGGAAGTCAAACTGGGAGCTTTCTACGGCAAGGGCCACAAGCGTTCTCCATTACGTGGTGGATAAAAAGGGCGTTGAGCCAAAATTGATCTCAGCAACAGGCTATGGAGAGCACAGGCCGGTTGCATCTAACAAAGAGTTAGAAGGCCGCAGACAGAACAGGCGCGTTGAACTTGTAGTGCTTCCGAAAAATATAGAAAAGATCCAGGCAGACATAGACAAGCTGATAGAGAGAAAAAGAGAGATCCAGAATCGGATAAAGAAGTATAAGAAATAATTTAGGAAATAACGCGGAATTAAAAAAGCAATCGCGGAACTATGCGGAAGGGGTTATGATGGATAAGAACAAAATATATTCAATGGCTGGACCTGTTCTGGTTACCCTTTTTTGCATCGTGCTTGCAGTAAATCTGTCAAGCGCAAGGTCTCAGCTAAATTCAACACGCGCGCGTGTTGCGGAACTAAACTCACAGATAGTGAGTTTTGTGCCGCAGATCTCAGGTCTAAAGATGAGATATGATGAAGAGGTGAAAATCGTCAGCGATTTGCAAAATTCTTTAAATAGCGCAAGGAATGAAGCTGAGAGATTGATAAGAGCCAATGCTGATCTTGAGAGCAGGGTTAATGCAGCAGCCCTGGCCTTAAAGGCATCTGCTACTGAATAGTAAAGATAGATTTATGAATTTAAATAGAGACGCGAAATGTGCTTCAAAAGAGGCGTGTTCGCGTTTTTATTTTAGCAAGATATGAAAATACCACAACACATAGCTATAATCATGGACGGTAATGGACGGTGGGCTAAAAAAAGAGGCCTGCCCAAGATAATGGGACATAAGCAGGGTGTAGATTCTGTAAAAAATTCTGTAAAGGCCTGCATAAAATTTGGCGTGAAGTATCTTACTCTATATGCGTTCTCTACTGAAAACTGGCTGAGGCCAAGAAAAGAGATCGAAGGGCTTTTTAAGCTGCTGGAGAATTTTTTAGACAGCCAATTTCAGATTTTTCATAAAAATAATGTAAGGTTATGTATAATAGGAGACAGGGAAAAGATAGCGCCTTTTCTTAGAAAAAAGATAGAGCAGGCCGAGAAAGATACAAAAGCCTACAATAGCCTGGTTTTGAATATTGCATTGAGTTATGGCGCCAGGGAGGAGATCGTCAGAGCAGTAAAAAATATATCAGAGGATGTAAAAAAGGGAAACGTAAAGACGCCTGATATAGATGAGAAGCTCTTTTCTGAATATCTTTATACAAAGGATTGCCCCGACCCGGATCTTTTGATCCGGACAAGTGGCGAGATGCGCATATCGAATTTCCTTTTATGGCAGATCTCATACGCAGAGTTTTATGTGACTCCGAAACTCTGGCCTGACTTTGGCGAGAAAGACCTCAAGATAGCTATTGAGGAGTATGATAAGAGGGATAGGAGATACGGGAAATAGTAAAATAAATGTTTAAACGCACAATTACTTCTATAATACTAATACTGATCGTCATCGCAACCATATTTCTTCTTCCCATCTGGTTATTTACCATGGTCGCCTCTTTATTTATAGCAATGGGGCTCTATGAATTTTTTAAACTGGACACAAAGAACGAGTTCCCGCCCAGCTTTGTATACCTGGGAATCATTGCCGGTATAGCACTTCCCTATATCACCTACTTTTTCAGGCCCACAGGAGGTTTATGGGAGGCATTGTTTTTTATAATTGTGCTCATCGCGCTTTTTCTTATACAGTTTACAAGGAAAGAAAATCAAAATGGAGTGACATTGATCGCTCTGACTTTATTCGGCATTTTTTATATTGGCTGGTTTTTTACATTTCTTGTAAAGATACGCTATTTAGAGTACGGCTACAGGCTGGTGGCGTATTTACTTTTGGTCACAAAGGCAGGGGATATAGGCGCATATCTTGTTGGTTCTCGTTTTGGGAAACATGCGCTTATACCCAGGATCAGCCCTAAGAAGTCAGTGGAAGGGGCTATCGGCGGATTTTTATTCAGCATAGCATTTGCCCTTGCAAGCAAGTCTTTTCTGCCATGGATGTCATTTACAAATATATTGATCAGCGGGATCTTGATCGGGATCTTCGCGCAGCTCGGGGATCTGGCAGAGAGTCTTGTGAAACGGGATTATAAGGTAAAGGACTCAGGTCTTTCCCTGCCAGGATTAGGCGGCATGCTGGATGTCATTGACAGCGTACTTTTCACTGCCCCGATTTTTTATATTTATTTAACCATACTTTTAAATATCTAATTGCCACCACCCCCGTCCGCCTTAGGCGGACGGGGGTGGTGGCGCTGATGTGACTATGCAGAGAATAGCTATTTTAGGTTCAACAGGCTCAATCGGGAGAAGCAGCCTTGATGTGATATCGAGGTTTAGGCATAGATTTAAAGTGGTCTGTCTATCGACTAATTCCAATGTGGGATTACTTGCGAGG
>Ga0222667_1001112_pt1 | contig 9911 bp, 15 predicted proteins | sample AntAcemetagen657_FD_179854 | JGI IMG/M metagenome (GOLD analysis project Ga0222667, IMG submission 179854) | Saline water microbial communities from Ace Lake, Antarctica - #657 | ecosystem: Environmental > Aquatic > Non-marine Saline and Alkaline > Saline | place: Antarctica: Ace Lake | collected... | reverse complement strand
GAAATATAATGTGGTTTTTACAAGATTTAGAAGAAAATGCAATGTCTAAAAAATTAACAAAGATGGCAGAAAAGTATTGTCCAGACTGGAACTCAATAAGTTATATGATAGGTGAAAATGTGGGGGAAATGAATCAGGATACTATTGATTTTATATCCCAAAATAGTACATTTTTAAATTGGAGGATTATTAGTAATTGCTCTAATTTTTTGACAAATCACGGCACAAGCCCTTTTCAAGAATATATACTTTGGGATGTTGCTAGTAGGGTACATTTACATTGGACTGAGAAAAAAGCTCTGGCTGAGTATCTAAACTGGGATATAATTACTAATAGTAATTATCTCACATTAGATGATATATCTCATTTAAGTGATTATATTAATTGGGATATATTAGCTGTAAATCCTAAGTTCCCACAATTTGATTATGTAATACATGATGGAAAAGAAGTTAGAAGGTTAACAGGACAAGAACTTAAGAATATTATGATGCCTAGTTTAAACAACAATTAAAAGCTCATAAACAATAATTAAATAGGAGAAAAAAAATGATAAAAGGCTTAACAGAGAAAGAGTATCATGCAGCTTATAGAAAAGCTAATAGAGAGGTTATAGCATATCAGCAGAGAGCATTTCAACGAAAACTTCGAGCATCAGATCCAGATTACTTAGAAAAGAAAAGAATATATGCCAGAGAATATTATAAGAAGAATCAGTCAAAATTACAAGAATATCATAAGAATTATAATAAGCAATATAAACTTAAGAATAAGGAGAAAAATAATGAAAAGAAAACGTAGATATGATATATCAGATATACAACTTGTAGAACTGCACAATATGGAGAATAGAGAAGAGAAGATAAAAAGAATAGCGTATGAGTGGACAACTATTACAGATCCAGATATCCAAGAATCATATATTTATGATAAATTAAAGAAGAATCCAGAGATAAATTATCATCAGGTTATGCAAAGCACTCTTGATATGTAAAATAAAATTGCGATTGTTCCATAATTTTCTCTTAGAAGCAGTTCTAGTATAATCGTAGTATTAACTAGGACTGCTTTTTTTTTCATTATATTTAGGATATTGTGGAGTTAAAATGGATTATAAAAGAAGATTAAAACAAAAGGAATATTCTCAGAAATATAGAGAAGAACATAAAGAAGAACATAAAATATATGCTAAGAAATATAGAGAAGAACACAAAGAAGAATATAAAATGTATGATAAGAAATATAGAGAAGAACACAAAGAAGATATAAAAAGGCAACAAAAAAAATATAGAGAAGAACATAAAGAAGAACATAAAATATATGATAAGAAATATAGAGAAAAACACAAAGAAGATATAAAAGAATATGTTAAAAAATATAATAAAGAACACAAAGAAGATATAAAAAGGCAACAAAAAGAATATTATAAGAAGAATCGGGATAGAATATTGAAACTTAAAAAGCAGTATTATTTAGATAATAAAGAGAGTCAAAAAAATAGTATTAAAACAAGAAATTAAAATCCTGTGGCAAGAATATAAATTAACTTCTCAAAGAAGAAAAAAATATACTCTTAAAAACCAGATATTTGAATATTATTATCCGCAAATAATTAAATTAGCTAAAAAATTATTCTATGCAAAATATGTAAATTATGACATGAATATAGAAGAATTCATAAGTTTTTATAGTATTGGAGCTTACGAACTTATGGAATCTTATGATATAGAACTTGATTTTCTTAATTTTGTAAATTGCTGTGCAGAAAATAGATTAAAAACATTATTATCAAAATATGAGTTTAAAGATACTATGTATGTATATAAAGTAAAGAATAAAATAAAAGATAGGATACAAGAATTAAAAGGAGAAGGAAAAACAGTTAATTATGATGAACTACAAAAATATTTGAATATTAATTATAAAAGTATATTCTGGTATCGTTTGAATAGCACTATTGATATTGATGAAAAAAGTAAATATGCTGAGCTTAATGAAGAAGGTCAAATAGAAGGATTTACTGATATAGTAAATGATTTTGATTATTTGGAATTCGGAGATACAATAAAAGATATATTAAAATTAATTGAAGATAATAGATATAAAAAAACAAAAGAACTATATAAAAAGATATTTTTAATGAGTTATATTGAGAACTTATCAGTACCAGAGATAGCAAAAGAATTAGATATGAATGTTAAATCTTGTGAATCAGCAATAAATCAAAGGATTTTGCCTATACTAAAAGAATATTATAAAAACAAGATATAACAGGTGGAGAACATATAAATATGATTGAATATTTAGAGCTGTGGCAATGTTTAAGAAAAGCAAATAATAGAAATAACAAAGAAGAAGTTTTACTTTATACTAATAAACTAATAGAGATCTATTATCCACTTATTAAACCTATTGCATACAGAAAAGCTAATCAATATAATTTTAAGATATCTGTAGATGAATTACATTCATTTGGTGTTACAGGATTATATACTGCTATCCGCAAATTTGATTATGATTTGGGGCTTCACTTTAATACATATGCTACAACTAAAATAGCTTTTTCTATGATTGATGAGATGAGAAATACAGATAAAGTGCCAATATCAAATAGATTGCATTTTAAAAAGTATGAAAAAGTCAAACGTGATTTAGAAGATAAACTACAAAGAATAGTAACAGATACTGAAATATTTGAAATACTTGAAAAAACTGATAATGTTCTTAAAAAAATGCCTCTGATAGAAAAAATAAGAAGATATAAACCTGAAAATGCAATTAGTTTATCAGGTTCAGATTTGTCGGAAGAACATGATTATGAGGCAGATTTTGATGATAATTTGATTGATAAAAACATTCCACAACCTGATGAAGCAATACAAAGAACTGAATTACATAAACAATTAATCAATGCTATTAATCTATTTTTCCGCGAAAAAATTAGAAAAAGGAATATTAGTATTTATATTAACTATTTTATCAACAATTTAACAATGCAGCAAGTTGGTGATAAAGTAAATCTATCCGAATCAAGAGTATCTCAAATTGTAAAAGAACAAATAAAGCCTTTTATCATCTATTATCTATCTAATAATCCTTCTATCTTTGGTATGGATTTATCTTCTGTTCAAGTTGATAAGGAACTAATTGAGGAATTGCTAGAAGCAAATACAGAAAATGAACAGGAGATAGAAGAGAAGATTAATAAAATTAAGAGGCATAAATATTATATTAAAAATCAAAATAAATTAAAAGCATACTCCAAAGATAATTGCGATAAAGAGTATCAGAAGGAGTACCAGAAGGAGTATAGGGCTAATAAGAAGAATAAAAAGAAGGCAAAAATGTATCAGAAAAGTTATCAGAAAAAATATTACATAAAAAAGAAAATAAAAGAAGGATTAAAATGAATAAAGATTGTATTAGAATAAATAACTTAATTTAAAAGGAGAATAAAACATGGATAAAGAAAAAATTGATATATATGTAAATGGAAATTATTGGAAAGAAAAAGAGATTAATGCAGGAAAAAATGAGTGGGTTGAAGTTTATGAACCTACATTATTAATACTTAGTGGGAAAGTGCTCTCTTCCAAAGTTCCGCTGAGTGAAGGATGTGAGTGCTTAACATTTAAAGAAGATATTGAATTAACTAATAAATTAAAAAAGTGTGGATCAAAATCTATAAACAGAGTATTTAATGTTAAAAATAAAAGTTTTTTTGTATCCAAAGAGGGTATAAAATATGAAATAAAAATAAAGAAAGTTAGTTTTAGAAGCTATTTAAAAAAGGAGAATATAATGGATAATAAAGAACAAGATAATAAAGAACAAGATAAAAGAGAAGAATATACTGAAGAAAACTATATAGAAGGTATGTTGGATATCGGATATTACGATCCCGAAACAAGAATAAGAAAAAATCGCAGTGAATAAATATATTAAAATCGCCAAAATACTAACTAAATTTATTAATCCTACTGATGATGAGTTAGAAAGGGATCGTGAACTCACTTATTTAGCATTTATAAAAGGCACAGTAGGGATGGATAACTATATGTCAGAGATAGTTAGTTATAATATGTTTAATCTTCACAAAAAGAATCCTATACGAGACTCAGAAGTTGATAAAAGATTAGACTTTATTCAAATGGATAACTCCGAAGTAGTAGAAGGTACTTGTCCACTTCTAGCTAAAGTTGAAAGAATTATGATTATAAATAGGTTGGAGGGGGATAATGTATAATAAAAATACAAGAGATAAAGTCTTAAATGATCTAATAAAAAATCATGAAAAACAGATATATAAAGTGAGTAGTAGAATATTACTTAAAAATAGCTCAATGTCAGAAGCTGATATTAGGAATGTAATTCAGATAACATGCTTATATATGGTTAAGCGGTTAAAAAAGGAGCCTTTACTTAGAAAGAATTGCCTAGGCTATTTTATTACTTGCTTAAGATTTAGATGTTATGACTACTTAAAGAAGCATAAGAAGCATAATATGGCTAATATTGATAAAATAGATGAGAATGATATTAAACTAAAATTATAAATTATCAGGGTTATTAGTATTAAGAGTAGGGGCAGGTAGTAAAGTAGAAAATAGAGAATAACTTATTTTTTGCGGAATAAAATAAAATTTAATTAATTTTGGAGATTAACATGGCCGGATGTGGATGTGGTAGAAAAAAAAGTAAAAATATCAAACACTCAAGATCCGCACAGAAGAGAGCAAAAAGAAGGATAAGATTACAAAAAGAAAAAAATAAAGAATAATTTAATTTTTTGCGGAGATAAATGATAAATAATAATAAAATACTATGTATTGTTTTAGCAAGAGGTGGATCTAAAGGTCTTAAAGATAAAAATATATATCCTTTAAATGGAATAAGCCTTATCTCGTATACATTAGAACATTGTTTAAACTCTAAATATATAGATAAAGTTGTAGTATCAACAGATTGTCCTAAAATAAAAGAAGAAGCCTTAAAATATTGTGAAGTTATTACTAGACCAGATGAAATATCTAAAGATAATAGTCCCAGCGAAGAAGCACTAATACATGCTATTAATAACTTAAAAGAAGAATATGATTTTATTGTATGTCCTCAAATTACTCATCCAGCAAGAAGAATAGGATTAATAGATATGTGTATTGAAAAATGTATAAAAGGCAACTTCGATAGCTTATTAACTGTTAAATCATTCTCTCCCTTTTTCTTACATATAAATGATGATAATAAAATATATTTTAATGATAAAACACAAATTATTAATAGGAAAATGAGGCAAGATTTTAATAAATCAGAACTTTTTTATTACGATATGGGCAATTTATATATATCAAAAGTTAAAGAACTACTGAGAAGAAAAGATAGAATAGGAATAAATCCTACTATCTTTGAACTAAAAGAAGAAGAATGTATAGATATACATACTAAAACAGATATTCAGAAAATAACATTTTTTGCAGAAAATAAATAATATGATAAAATATATTATAACACTAGCTATATTGTGTCTTATGCTTGTCCCAGGCTGCACCAGTGCCTCTAGGTTTAATCCATTTAATAAAAAGGCAGATATACTCATAGATTATAAAGAAGATACTACAGAGGTTATAGAAAGTAAATTAAAAGTTAATAAGATTATAAAACAAGATAAAAGTTATAGGAATATTATAACAGGTTCTGTATTATTGCTTTCTATCTCAATCTCTTTAATATTTATATATCCAAAAGTAGGAGTTCCTGGAGTGATAGCAGCTACTTCATCTCTTTTAATAACTATATTATTAAGTAAGTTTATATTTATAGTTGCATTGATTGCTCTGGGACTCTTTATCACTTTAATTGTTATATTTGGATATAATATAATTGTTAATTTTAAAGCTTTAAAAGAAGTAATTTTGGGAGTTGAAGAAGTGAAAAAATATAATGAAGAAGAAGAAAATAATAAAATAAAAGATATATTAATGGGTAGTCAGAGTATTTCGACCAGAAAAATAGTAAATAGGATTAAAAATGGCTAAGAAAAATAAAAAAGTTATATTAGATTTAGTATGGGACGGTGAGATAATAGGGCATGTAAATACTAATTATCTTACTTATCTAAGAATACAGTTAATAAAACATCTTAATAATATAAAAAAAGAGTTAAATTTAGAGAAATAATAATGGCTAAAAAGAAAGAAAAGAAAGTGAAAGAAGTTCCGGACAACGGTGATAATTCGGAAATTAAACAGGAACAGGAACAGGAACAAGAACAAAGAGATAGTCTAGGAAGATTTGTAGAAGGAAATACTGTAGGTAAAGGTTCTACTTGGAAGTGCTGGAGAAATAATATTAAAAATATCTATATGAAGTATTATGATGATGAAAAAGTAGAAGAGATACTTGAAACTGCACATAAGTTAGCAATAAAAGGTGATACTAGATTACTTATATACATAAAAGAAAAGTTCCTTAAAGAGTCTGATAAGATAGATGTTAGGGTTGGGGTAAGAGAATTCTCTTTTGGAGATGAAGATGATGAAGATATAACTATTAATGAAGATGATAAAAGAGATATAAAAGATAGAGTAGCAAAACAAGTTATTAAAGAAGTTCTGTTAAAACCTTATGAGGATAAAGAAGATTGAAAATATATTAGAAAAAAATAAGATGCCAAAATATACAAGGAAGAAAATGTATCCTAAACAAGAGGCTATATTAAATTCCCCCGCTAAATTCACATTTGCTATATGTTCAACTAAGAGCGGAAAGTCTTATTCTATGACCCAATGGATACTTGAGCAATGCTTAAAGAAGGGTCATCGTTCTCACTTGTGGATAGCACCAACGAGAGAGCAAGCCAAAGATATTAGTTTTGATTTAGCAGATAGATGGTTATATAATAGTCCTCTTAGAAATGATTATAAAGCTAATAAGTCTGCTTTAACTATTGAGTTTACAAATGGTTCTAAAATACATTATAAGTCCTCCAAATATCCCAATCATATATACGGGAATAAATATTGGAGCGTAGTGTGTGATGAAATGAGCCGCTTCGAACATCCAGAAGAAGTCTGGGCAGCTATACTTTCAACAACCACCCAGACCAATGCTCAGATAAAATGTATAGGAAATATGGTAAGTAATCAAAACTTCTTTATGAAATTATATAATGATGCTAAAGCAGGTGAGTTTGGAGATGATGCAAGTTGTCATATGATAAACTGCCAAGATGCTCTTAATTCAGGACTTATAAAAGGTTTAACTCAAGAATCTATAGATGTAATTAAAAGAGGTATGTTACCACACTTATTTCAAGCTTTATATTATAACATTCCTTCAGAGTCTGGGATGTGTCCTTTTTCGCAAAACAAGATATATAAGTGTGTAGATAAGTTAAGTAATAAAGAACCTGTAGCCTATGGCATAGATTTAGGGAAGGTATCAGATAAAACTTGTGTGATAGGCCTGGATTCTGATAAAAAAGTTTGTAGTTATCATAGTTGGATAGGACCTTGGCCATTACAGATAATTAAAATAAAAAGTATTATAAAAGATACTTATACTTTGATGGATAGTACCGGTATGGGAGATGCTGTAGTTGCAGGTATCCAAGCTGATTGCCCTAATGTTGAAGGATATTTATTTACTGGTGCCAGTAAGCCTAAGTTAATTGAATCTTTAGTTATGGCAATAGAGAATGAAGATATAAGATATCCAGAAGGTGAGATATTAGATGAATTAACTAAGTTTGAGTACCAGTATACTAAGTCGGGTCATGTCAAATATGCTGCAGGATCAGGACATGACGATGCAGTTTGTGCACTGGCGTTGGCGAATATGGCGTTTGGAGAAGCTGGTAAGGTTATAAGCTGGGATGATGTTCTTGTTAAAATATAATTAAAAAGGATAAGGTAACAATGTTTAATAAAATAAAAAATGTATTTAAAAGCTTTAGTAGTCTTGGAGGTGGAGGATCATTTAGTTCTTATTATACTACTAATAACAATAGAGGAACAATACCTCCATTTAACTATAACAACGCACTTTTAGCCTACTCCAGCTGGGTTGCTGCCTGTATACAAATCAATGCAAATGAAGCTTCTTCTGTGCCTCTAAGATTATATGCAAAGAATACAGGTAATGATGTATCTAAAATATATAATACAAAGAAAATAGATAATTTAACAAAATCTTATCATAATGGCAAACTATCCAGCAGACCTTCTAATACAGTTATATATAAATCAAATAATATGATAAATGATTATGTTGAAATAACTGATCACCCAGTTCTTCAATTACTTAATAATGTTAATCCTTATTCAAATGGCTTCTCATTTAAAAATACGAGATTTACTGATCTGGCTTTATACGGGAATCACTATGAGTTAATAAAAAAGAATTCCATTGGAATACCTGATTCATTATACTGGTTAATGTCTAATAAGGTTAAGATAAAATATAATGAAGATGAAATTCTATATTATGAATATAATAATAATGGTAAAATAACAGAATATTTACCAGAAGAAATTATCCACTACAAGGGAGTAAGAGTTTCTAATGAAGTTTATGGTATGGGACAGGTCGAGAAGGCTTACCAGATTATATATCTGAATTTAAATCAACACATATCTAGAAATGCTTTCATTAACAATGGCTCAAGACCTGATTATGCAGTGATACTTAAGAATGCTAATGGTAAAACAACTGATGCTGATACAATGGCTATGAAAAGATTTAAAGAATCTATTACTAATGATCTTACTGGACCTATTAAAACTGGAAACTTTATTCCATTAAGAGGAGATATTTCTATTGAGCCATTATCATTTCAACAAAATGATATTGGAGAACGCGATAGGATCGTAATTTCGGAAATTGCAGCTATATTTGGAGTACCTGAAAGTATGTTGATGGGGACTAGTAACGTGGCTGCTAATACAGAAGCTCAAGCTAGAAATTGGCTTAAGGGAATACAAACAACTCTTATTATGGATGAAGATGAGTTAAATCAATCACTATTGCCTGCTTATAATATAGATCCAAATGAATCGTTTTTAGCTTATGATAATATTATACCTGAAGATCAAGAGCTACAACATAGGAAGATGCAACTTGGTGCAGATACTAGAGCTTTAACAATTAATCAGGTATTAGAGTATATTGGATATGATACAGTAGAAGATGGAGATATATTTGTTAGCCCAAAAACAGATAATAATAGTAAAAAAGAAGATGAAATAAAAGAAGAAAAAGGGCAAAAACAGATGTTAAATATAGAAGAGGCAATAACTAAATTAGAAGAAGAAATATTTATAAGTAATAAAAAATTAGATGATAATGTTTTTTCCGCGGAAAAAGAAATAAAACCAGATTTTGATGTTGATGAACTTAAAAATAGCATAAGAGAGATAGTTGATGATAAATTAGATAGTATTAATAAAGATCCTATTATCATCAATAATAATATAACATTAGATGATGAAATAGAAACAATTGATACAGAAACAGATATAATAAGTGAGTAGATATAGTTTAGCAAATTAAGCTTATAAATAAGATATTAAAAGGATATATAATGGCAGATTTGACTGATATGTTACAAGAAGAGTTAGAAGAAGAGAAAATCTTTAAGACTTTTGAGATTCAGAAGGAAAGTTTAAATGATGAACTAAGGCAATTTACTTCTATTATTACTTCTGAGGTAGTTGATTTAGATGGTGAAGTAATTAAAATAGATGGTATTAACCTAAAATCCTATAGAATGAATCCAAAAGTTCTCTGGGGTCATGACGCACAGAAATTTCCTATAGGCAAATGTATATCTATTAGAAGAAGTGGTAATACTCTTGTAACAAAAACTCAATTAGCCTTTGATGATGTTGATGCTGATAGAATATGGAACTTA
>Ga0222667_1001099_pt1 | contig 10011 bp, 13 predicted proteins | sample AntAcemetagen657_FD_179854 | JGI IMG/M metagenome (GOLD analysis project Ga0222667, IMG submission 179854) | Saline water microbial communities from Ace Lake, Antarctica - #657 | ecosystem: Environmental > Aquatic > Non-marine Saline and Alkaline > Saline | place: Antarctica: Ace Lake... | reverse complement strand
CTATGATATTGACCTCAATGGGAATGCGAGCGAAGTCCTCACACTTGTCCCTCGCGTGCTAGAGCGTTGCAAGGAAGCAGCCCGAGATGGGAAGATCGATTTCAACGATATGGTTTGGCTCCCAGTTATCCTTAACCTTCCGCTTCAGCAGTACGATCTATTGCTGGTAGATGAAGCCCAAGACCTCAACCGCTGCCAACAAAGTCTTGTCAAGAGGGCAGGCCGCCGGCTTATCTTTTGTGGTGATCCTTGCCAAGCCATCTACGGATTTGCTGGGGCCGACTGTGACAGCATGGATAAGCTTCGCCATGAGCTAGATGCCACCCCGCAAGGCTGCCTACACCTACGCCTGACAGTCACCCGCCGATGTGGCAAAGCCATCGTCAAGGAAGCTCAAAAGATCGTACCCGGATTTGAGGCACACGAAAGCAACAGCAAAGGCAACGTCAATCAAGCTTCCCTACCCAACGAGGAAACCGGCAAAGGTTACTCAACGCTGGTAGCTGACGGGGACATGATCCTCTGTCGAGTCAACGCTCCGCTTGTTTCTGAGTGCTTCAATTTCATCAAGGAGGGAAAGAAGGCAAACATCCGAGGGAGAGACGTAGGGCAAGGCTTGATAAGCACAATCAAGAAGAGCAAGTCAACTACGGTTGTTCAACTTGTCTCTTGGCTAGGAGATTGGCTAGACCGAGAACAGAAGAAGGAGCAAGCCAAACGCAACTCCTCTGAAGGACGTTCCATTGCCTTGCAAGATCGTCACGACTGCATTCTGGCATTCACGGAAGGGGCAACACAAACGGCAGAAGTCGTTGCCAAAATCGAGGCTGTCTTCACCGACGATAAGAATGGGGGAATCCTTCTCTCATCAGTACACAAAGCGAAAGGGCTAGAAGCCAAGCGGGTTTTCATCCTCATGCCTCCCAATAGTGGAATGCCCCATCCGATGGCTAAATCTTCTTGGCAAATCAAGCAAGAATGGAATCTAAAATACGTCGCACTCACCCGGGCCATCGAGGAATTGGTTTGGGTGTCCTAACAAAGGAGAACCGATGAAGAAATTGCTACTCGACTGGACCATCATTATCCTGGTAGCCCTGATTTGTGCTTTGTTGTGGCAGGTCAGCGTTCAACCGTAAAGGAAACCTCTTCAAGTGGGATGTTAAGGAGAAATTGCATGACAATCAACGGAACGAACTACCGACTCACTAAGCACGGCCGCAAACGATTCCTCCAGCGGGTCGAAGCAGCCACTGATACGCAAATAATCCGAACGGCAGTTGCGGGGCGATTGGGCTATTGTTTTATTTGGCGGCCAGCAATATACGGGGATGGGTTTCGGCTCATAACGGTACTACGGGCGGTCAAGGTGGGAGAGGATAACCAACTCAAGCATGAGGAGAAACGAAGTGGCTAAGATTAAATGCCCAGCTTGCGGAAGACAACAAGAGGATAAGGGGAAAGAGTCAGCCTGTATCCGGTGTGGGTTTCAACCTCTCCCTTCCTGCGAGTATCCCAAATCTAGTTTGTTTCACGCAAGAAAAACCGATCTAGCCTGAGGAATGGATTCATGCAGACTGTACAAGCTGGGGACCGTGTTAAACTAATGGCAGTGTTCAACGATCCTGACCCACTCATGGTTGGGGAAGAAGGAACCGTCATAGCTGTTGATGGCTACGGATTAGGTGACAGTCACTGGAAGGTGTTAGATGTTTGTTGGGACAGTTGCCCCGCAAAGTCCTATACCTTGGTTAGTCCTCCTGATATTGTTTTAGTAGAAAACCGAAAGGAGAATCATGGAAGCACCTGCCCCAACGATTTCTGAGATGGTAGCCTACGCAAAAGCCAAAGGACTACCAGACCCTCGTGAAATAATGCTTGATATTCTCGATAGAGAAGAAAGGATCAACAGACGAAGACGAGACCGAAGCAATAACCAAACCCAAATATTCCAAGGAAAAGTGTAATGGCGCAGGACAAGAATATCACAGTGGCCGGAATGGTTTTGCCTTATGATCACGTTTGGATGCAGCCAAAAGCAACAGAACCAAAGCCCCATCGGGTGAGCAACAAGCGTAGCCTACGCGCACGCAATGGAGCTGTCCCTCACGCAACCACCAAACCTAGAGCAAATCGAGGAGGCTAGCCTCAAGCTACTCTTTAGCTACACATTACCCCCTATTGGCAGCAATGCTGGTAGGGGGTATTTTTATGCGCTAATATCCATCCCCAAAATCTCCTGTTTTGCCCCTCTCTAAGCCTCTGGAGAGGCTTGGGGTGTAATGTTCCCCTGGCTGCCTTGCGTGCTTCTGTAGGCCCCTTTACGGCCTTGTGTGGGGCTATCTAGGGTAAGACTAGGGGCTACGGCCGGGGCTAGGTAAGCAGGGAGGCAAGCTAGATGGGAGGAATAGCCTAGATTAGGGCCATATCGGGCTGAGAAGGCCCCTCTATGGGCCTTCGATGCTATCTAGGGCAAACTACCCTAGGATTCTCCCGAGAGGCTTAGGGGGACTAGATGCAAGATTGGGGAGACAAAAACCGTGGCCCCCATCTCACAGGCTGGAGCGAAAACCTGCGAGGGGGAGGGGGCCACGGAAGAGATCAATTATTCTGGCAGCAGCTTCTCGGCTTCAAACGTTTGGGTACGTCTCCGATTGTCGATCAATTTCCTCAAGTGTCTTGCCCTCTCCTGTTGGCTGTCTGGAATTGTCTTGTCTCTGTAGGGTGTAATTCTGCCACACCAATTACGTCCAGCCAATCCTAGGTGGAGGACATTCCAAGAGGTTCTGATTTTGTGTTGGGCATCCCACTTCCGCTGGAAGAAACTGTCTGCCCCTCCTGCATGAGTCCAGTTGGTTTCGTGCCATGGAGGATGGCCAAGACAATCATCCTTTGCATGGAATATCTGAGTGTAGCCTGCCCACTCGGTTTGATTCCCGTGCAGTCGATACCTCTGCCAATCTACTTCCCCGGGAACAGGGGAATGAACGTCTTTATTCATGCGCCTCAAAGGCCCGTAGAGATAGCCTGGGAGGTAATTGGTTTCGGGGATTATTTTTGGCCAAAGAACATCGGCGTCCATAATACACATCAACCCATGCCTACCATATTTGTCTAACGCTTCCTCTAGGGCTGCCCACTTGTTGAACATTGCCCCTCGGTCGAAGAACGTATTGGTGGTGTATACTTGCGCGTTGTTGTTTCGGGCAACTTGTTGTGAGTCTTTATCTGCATGAGAGGTTACTACCATGACTTCGCCAAAGTGATGGCGATTATACGAGAGGGTTATGGCCAACAAATCTGCATAATCAACAGAGACAAGAATGGCTCTCATAGTTTTCTCCCTAATGTGTCCTTCACGTACCAATCTTCAATCTCTTGCGCGTGTCCGAGTACATACCCCTTAGAGAAAAGGAGTTGCCTGATTTTGTTTCTTTGTGTAACCACTTGGTTATGCTCCACTGTGATTGCTTGGAATTGGAATCGGTCAAAATCATGCGCCGAGAGGATAGCAAACTCAGAACCCTCAGTGTCTAAAGAGAGCCACTCAATTATTTTTGGGGCGTTGTGTTCCAATAGCAGAGTTGGGAGCGTTATTGTTTGCTTGGAAACAATATCACTGTCTGTTCTATCGTGGGCATCGTAGAATTGGTTAGCAATTCCTGACAACTCTACCCCGTTGCCTCTCACTTCTCGGAAGTCTATCGTATCTCCATCAACACTCCAAAGGCAACGAGAATCAACTTTACATTTTCTGCTTCTTTTCAATCCCCTAAAGGCGGAAGAAGGTTCAACGCAAATCCCATCCCACCCTTGTTGTTCTAGCGCGTAGGTTTGGGAGTCTCCTATACCGTCGTGTGCTCCTGCTTCAATGAAGTATCCAGGCGCGGGGAATAGATTACCAATCCATTTGTAAGAAATCATTTTTAGTCCACTCCGTAAAGGCTCATATGGGAGGGTTTCCAATCTCTGAGTTTGTTGGCCCAATAGGGGCCTGCCACGTCCCCGGTGTTGGCTATGAGTTTGCGTTGCCTCTCTGGCCCGCTGTAATGCCCACACAAATGGCAAAGAGTTTTGGCCTGTTGAAGCATCGACTCGTGGCTTAAATCTTGCAACCGCTTGGTCCCAATATCTTGTCCTGTGACTCTTGCGATAGACGCCCCAGCACCACAGAGAAAATATCCGTGTTTTGTGAAGCCTATTCCACAAGCCTCAGCCCCATAGATACTACATGGAGGCAATTGCAGAATCCCCTCATCAATTGGGGCTTGTCGAGTATTACAAAACCACTCTGGGGTTTTGGTTTTGGACTTGGCTTCGACAGCAATTCTTACCCCGTTATCTTCAAGCCATGATTGATGGTTGGAGAGGTTTCCTAATCCGTTACTGATTACGGTGAGCTGCCCAGGGTACAATTTGCGGTAGTCAATTAGTAACCTGACAATGTCTCGGAATTGCTTATGAAGTGTGGGCTCCCCACCGAGGACATGGATGCGTTTCCAATGCCACTGTTGGTCTATTGCTTCTCGAACAAATTGTTGTACTTGCTCCACTGTCATTGGGGTTGTTGGTGCTGCATCCAGAAATCTATCGCAACCAAAACAAGAGCAGTCACAATTAGTATTGATTTCCATTTCTACGTGGAAGAACGATTGGGTCATTTGGGTGCCTCCTGGGTATTGCCATCCAGCAGGATTGTGCCAACTCCCGCTGAACGTCCTTTCCAATAACGTAGCCATGCCTCATGTGCATTGGCTGCTGGCTTTCCTCGTTTCTTATTTTCTATGGCTCTTTTGCTGTCTTCTAGATTGATGTATTCTCGATGAACAAATCCTCGGGCACAAACCGCATCATAGCTTACCCTGGGTGGCCGATCTTGGATATCATGGAAGAATGCAATACCTTGGGGATTGATGTATGGGTAGTATTGCCAAAAGTCCAGATCAAAATAACTCTTGTCGCCGTCAATAAACAGACAATCGATTTTGTCTTGGGCTAGCCAATCCCGAACAAAGTCCACGACGTTTTGATCGTAGGAACTATTGGGTATCCAGAGGAAGTCTATGTCAGGGAAGGCTTCTTCAAAATAAGCTGCGTAGGGGGTACCCCGAATCTCGCAACCTATCACCCGTTCTACGGAGGGAACACTTTTGCACCAATGATACAAGCCTCCGCCCTTGTCCGCCCCTATTTCGCAAACAACCTTGGGTTGAATGCCTCGGGCTGTCTGCATCATATAGGCCATCTCCTCTCTACGTTGAAGAGGAAACATATATGCTGAGGCGAAAATCTCCTCGTATACGTCTTGCCCATTGGGGCGTTGGTCTTCTGTCTTGAAGAGTTTGATGAACTCCTCACAGAGACCAACGGGCAGTGGGTCGTTTTTGGCTCCAGGCCACTCAGGTTGATAGATCATGGACAGCTCCTTTTTGCGTTGCCTAAGTAATCAGTCATCATGTTTAGTTGTTGATTGCCAAGTTGGCTTCTGTCTGTAACAATTTGCACTTTCCTGTGTTGGTCTTTGGGATGATAGATGGGGGCGTGTGTGGGGCTTACTTGATCAACACCATTTGGGTTTTGTGCTAGCTCTCCGTATCCCCTCAGAGGCACACCGCAAGCGGGGCAATACTGTTTGATTTGTTGAGCAAAGGATTCTATTGGTTGCTTCCACCAATCAGGTGTGACAATGAATCCCAGGTCTGGATGGTTTGGATTGCCTTGGTGCAGCATTGCTAGTGATCCGGCTATCTCGCAGAAGAACGCTCGAAGTTCTCCCCGAAAGACACAAATCATAGCAGACCAATGCTGGTTGATATCGCAGTTGGAAATCAACTCCCACATTTCTTCCTCATCTGAAATAATATCCTGCATTGCGACGTAGGGAGGACTGTGGCGGCTATCATCTTTGATTCCGAAGGGATTACACTCAGGCCAACTAGACTTAAAATCACTATAGGCTGTTTTGTCTAAGTGTACGTTAAGATTGGAAACAGCCGGATTAAACGTCTGGCGCATCGCTGCGCCTTTTCCTAGAGGATTGTTACACCAAAGCCCCCGTTGTTCAAAGGGAATATGGTCTGCAAGTATTGTGCATATTTCAGCGAACTGAGGGTGCATGGCAGGATTGCCACCGAAGACTCCAACCACGCCTGGATAATCTGCTAGGCTGATACAAGCCTTCTCAAATTGTTCCTTGGAAATAAAATCGCAAGGGCCTTTTAGGTTACTGGCTTGTGTACATCCAAAACACGCCTTATCACAAGCACGAGTCAGCCAGATTTGTATTACCCCTCCCCTCCACTTCTTTGGTCGATGTTGTCCTGGAGGAATCATCCTTGAGATAGCTTCAAACTCTTTCACGTACTCGCTCCTTAATTTTAGTAGTTGACTCCCGTTGAGTGTATGGAAGGATGACTATTCTACATCCGTTCCTTTCTGCCCAATGCTCTGCTAGTTTGTGTCTTGTTTCTTTTCCCCAATTCTGCCCGATAGCAAGCACCGAAGGTTGAAATAGGTTTAGATGATTGAGAAAATCTAGGGTTGAATAAGGTAGAGCATGGTCAACATACACCAAAGCGCGAAGCATTTTCACCCTATCATTGCAAGGAATGATTGGCGGTCTTCCCTTGTCTTCTATTACTGTTGCATCACTAGGAACACCTACGATCAACGCGGTCCCTAATGAGCGTGCGCGTTGGAGAAAAGACACATGACCTACGTGCAACAAATCCCAAACCCCTGGGGCATAAACTACGACGTTTTGTACAGCAGGATTTTGCGCTTCCTTTTTATTTCTTGAAGTCCAGCCAACTGCACGTTTGTATAATGCCGATAGAGACATGAAAAATTCCTCTCAATGTCTGAAGTATCGAGGGTTTGCAAATCACAAATCACAAAGTACTTGGCAGAAAATGCTTTGATGTAACTCTGCAAAAAGGAAACATAAGATTCAGGCTTGATTAAAACTGAAAGCAGGTTGCCAATTACTATTATGTTGTAGTGGGAGGCAAAGTCAGAAACAGAATCGACTACCGATTCTATGTCTTCAAATCGGGCGAAACGAAACTCCCCTGGATTGTTTTTTCTTGCATGATCTACTGCTGTTTGAGAACCATCAAAACCGAGGTAAGGTACTTCAACAAAGCTGGATAGGTATCCTTGACCACACCCCACGTCTAAGCAAGGACCACCACGCTTATTTATGATGAATGCCAAAGGTTTAAGGACAGTCGTTTGAAACTCTGGACTACGTAGATAGTCGTAGTAGTCTTTAATGCCGTGGACTTCGTTTAGCTCTTGGGGAGATTGGTTGAGGTTAAGCATCGAGGTAATCCTCTGGGATACATTCCTTCGTAATGAAGTCGTAAATTCTAGTACGGGATACGTGGTCATCCTTAGGTATTTTCCACTCCTCCCCGTATTCTCTTTCTAAATAAGTTTCAATCCTGTACGGAATATTGAAGACCCTACCAAACATTTCAATTTGACTGTAGTTCTCTAATAATTCTGCCTCATGTACTAGCGCGTAAGGCTCCAGCACGGAAGGATGAACGGGGCTAGCCGTAAATCTGAGGGTTCCCCAGCGGATCATACCAACAAGATCAACCTTGGCTCCATATTTCCAAGCTACGATAGTCCTAATTTTGTGGAAGGGTAGAGAAAACGTCTCAACCTGGAAATCGAGGGAGGCTAAACGGGAAACTAGGGGCACGGCAATAGGTGTTAGATTCTCTTGAAGAATGCCAAAGTCAACGTCTCTTTCAGTGGGAACAAATCCGTTGTCTCTGTATGCTCCAAGGGCCGTTCCCTGCATGAGAAAGAATGGTATATCCAAGCTGTGGAGTAGACCAGAGACTTCTAGCAAGCACTTGCAGCCAGCTTCTTTATCCATTAGTGACATCGAGGATAGTCCTTTCGTAAGCGTTCAATATCTACTAATAACTTTTTTGCCAACCGGCGATAGTCGTAGTATTCTTTAGCTGCATGGGCATATTCCTGTTGGATTTTGGGGTCGTATGTATTGCAAAGGTCTTGAACAAGCTGGGCTAAAGTGGGGATTGGAATACCTGGGGGTATTCTTACGATGTTATCATCTATGGATGGCATCACTTCATCTGTCGGCAAGTCTGTAATTACCCGGCAACCACAAGCAGTTGACTCTACAATTTTGCGGAGTGCATAGCCATAAATTGAGCTAGTACAGATTGATACTTTGTACCTGTTAAGTAGCTTCAAAAAAGCTGGAGTTTCGCATCCCTTTCTATGGTACCCCGGATGCTTATGGTAGTCCACCATTGGGAGGCTTTTGAGATTGTCTCTAATACGCTCTCGCATAGGGTAGGCTCTCGACATTGCACCAGAAAATAAGCAGTTCATTCTTTTGGGGGCATAGGCAGGAACTACCTTAAGGTCCAGGCTGTGGTATGTCCTGATTAGATGTTCAGGCCTTACGTAGGGAGCATTATGGCAAACAATAGCTGGATGGTAATAAATAATCCATGCGTGACAGCCCATATCCTTCGCTGCCTCTGCATGATATTTAGGTCGTTGGTGTGAATCTTTGAGGATAGTTAGCTTAAATATGTTGGGTTGACCTGCTAGAGAATTGACCTTTGTGAATGCTGCGTCATGGTCTCTAAAGTCTCTTGGTGCCACGTCCCACTCTCGCTTGTCTTGCAACACGACAACGCCTGGCTTCATTGTGGCAATAATGCTGCGCACATCCGTTTGATTATGTGGTAAGCCATGCCCAACCAAAGCATATCCGGCATGTTTCAACCCGTTAAAAATTTGCCACCCCTCATCTGTTGTGTGATGCTTCATAGAGGCTACCCCAAAAGCTATCCCACTTGAACCTCCGCCAACGTAGGGAGGGATAGCTAGTTGTTCAAATCCCCCAGGTTTTGGTAGACTTTCTATCACATCTTGGACCGTCCTGAGTCGCTTCGATTGGCTTTGGGAGACCTCGGGTTTTATGGGATCAAATCCTAACCAAGCTTTCGCAAACTGCTGAAACTCCGGGCTGTTATAAGCTTCCGCCCACTCGTCTGGAACGGAGATTGTTTTCACGACTAATCCCTAGGTGAGAAATTGTAGGGCATCGAAGTCTTCTCCCAAGAAAGAGAGAGCTTCAGGGTGGGGTTGATTGCTGATGGAACTCTCGTGTCCCATGTGTTGTATCAAGGATGGGGAGTGGATGTATTCTTTGTAGCCTGCCTGACGAAACGCTTCAACGATTGTGCCATCAATCTTCTTGTGCTTTCTCCATCCAGTTGTTCTTGGCTTATTCACTATGTGCGGTTGCTGTAGAAGAGCGGAGACGGCTTTTCGGTCAAAGACAAGAGCAACAGCCCCACGCCCTCGTTGGTTAGATTCTATCCACCCTCTACTCTCCTCTAGTAGCTTTTCGTTGTCCATAAAGGACAGCAAATTGAGGTAACCTTTTTCAGGATACTCACACTTTTCTAGATAGGCTTTGAGATTGGGGTATGTGATAAGATCATCTTGGAAAATTGCAAACCGGCTACACTCAGGATTCCTCACATACAATTCCCAAAGGGAGAGTATCCAATTCCCAAACGTAAGGACTGGGGATTGTCTGTAGGTAGTGGGCAACCCTAGAGAAGCATACTCACCGGGGTTGTAGGGACCATCCACAAATAGGCGGGGACAATCAAACCCAGCCTTTCTCAGAGATGTCAGAGTGGTTGGTAGGGTTGTGTGCCTACGCTCTGGCACGGTTGTGATACCGTAGCTCCACTTAATCAGTTTCATAATAGCCACTTCCCCTTTGGGCATTGTTCAGTCAACATCTTTGCTTTGTTCAGTACGGCTATCTTGCTGTTGTTCACGCAACATCCGCACTTACGACATTTGCCATTCTTGGTGTAATGCTCGCACGCTACACACACTGCAAGGCACGCCTCAACTTCTGGTTGCGTTCGCGTTGGATACCCGGCTGCCCTCCAGCGGATCAGCGCATCAGCATAGTGTTTAATATGCTCTGGCTTG
>Ga0222667_1001078_pt1 | contig 10149 bp, 14 predicted proteins | sample AntAcemetagen657_FD_179854 | JGI IMG/M metagenome (GOLD analysis project Ga0222667, IMG submission 179854) | Saline water microbial communities from Ace Lake, Antarctica - #657 | ecosystem: Environmental > Aquatic > Non-marine Saline and Alkaline > Saline | place: Antarctica: Ace Lake... | reverse complement strand
ACAATGTTCCTCCAATCTTTACCACCCCAGCCTAGTTCTCGCATTTGTCCTCATTATTTTTTCCAAAGCTCCTGGCTTAAACGATATGTTAATCATAATCTACTATTAAAACATGCTCCTTTTCCATACGAATTAAACTTTGTTCATATATAACCTTGCCACCAACTAACTCTTTTAGAAACTCTATGCTTGTAATGGGACTGGGATGGCCTGGATTCTCTGTGGTTTCTTCTATTGGAACTATAATAATGGCTCGGCCACAGACCCGCTCAATCTCTGCCGCAGCTTTCTCTAGGTCTTCGGCGTGTTCAAGCGTGTGAGAACAAAATACCGTGCCAAACTCTTTATCTTTAAAGGGCAATTTTTCTATCCTACCTAGGTATACATTTAAACTATGTTCCTTTGCTACCTTAATTTTAGGCTCTGCTATATCGATTCCGGTTACAACGTGTCCTAACGCTTGTATTCTTTCCATTCCACGCCCATCGTTACAACCAATGTCTAGCAAGTCCCCCCTAAAAAAGCACGAATACTTATCTATGGTTTCCTCTAACCTATCTCCCCAGGGCGTGCCTCTGCTAAAGGCCGACTCATCTTCTTGGATTTTCTTGTAGTCTTCTATCATTCCGCCACCTCTGTTTTCTCTTTGATACGCTTTTTGAAATAGTTTTCGTATTTCTTTAACTGCCCGTCAGTGCCGTCCATGTGCATTACCCTATGTACTGGTATATAACAAGGCATATAACCTAACCTTCTGAATGCAAAACTAGCCTCGCTGTCTTGGTTTCCATGCTTAAACTGGTCTGTCCAACGGAAATTTTCATAGGCACTAGCATCTATAAAGGCACAAATTCCCCCTATATGCTTGGTTACTTCGACAGGGTATGGGCCAATGTTTGAATGACCAACCCTCGGAGCCCCGCCAGGATTGCCAATAAGCCCCTCAACATAAGGGGACATATACAACATGTGGTTTCTTTTCCACAGGTCTACCAAAGTTTCCAACCAATGCTTTGTCATAAACTCACAGTCGTTGTCGACTTTAATAATTATCTGATACCCGCCCACTTCTCTTATTTTGTCCAATAGATGATTAGAACCTTTGGTGATACCTACATTACTACCGTTTAAGTGAACGTACCTTGGCTTGGCTACATCAAACAACCAGTCTCCAGTACCATCATCACTACCTTGGTCAAATACAAACCAATCGAAAGGGTACTCGGCGGACTCGCACATAGATTTCCACATACGCTTTGTATAATCCAACCGCCCGTAAGTAAGTGTAAAAATAGCCACCTTTGGTTTAGCTTCAGAAGGTCTTTCTTCTAAAAATGGCCTGTGAATATAACAAGCTGCCGGAGGAAATGTAGGTTTAAACATGCGCATATGCACTGCTGGGTCATACCAAGACTCAACAGGTGTTCTGCTGGACTGAGTATCTCCAGAATGCGTGTGATACCTCAAAGCAATAATAGGAACTCTTTTAAACCTAGCTCCCCACTTCATAGCTCTAACACAAAAGTTCCAGTCTGTGAAACGTGTCACCTTCTCGTCCCAACCCCCGATTGCAAAGGCAACCTCCCGATTGTGCATAATCTCCGAGGTATCGATAAAGTTCCTGTTTAATAAAAACTGGGCATCAAAATCTAAGGCTATACCAGCTTGTTGGGTACCTTTTTCGTCCTCTATCATCATATCGCAGTAAGCAACGTCTGCATCATTGTTCTTGAGAGAGTTTAAAAGTATTTCTAAATGGTAGGGATAGAACTCATTGTCGTCATCAAGGTAAGCTATGTAGTCTCCTTTAGACATCTTTAGTGCTACGTTGAACGGCCTACAATGAGTTTTAGCGGGGTTTTCGTCATTTCTTATGTAACGTATCCTTTTGTCGCTGAAACTCTTTACAACTAATTCTGAAGCGTCTGAGGAGGGGTTATCGTCAACTATTATATATTCAAAGTCTTCCTCTGTTTGAGAAAGCACGGAGATTATTGCCCTGCGTAACATTTCAGGGCGGTTATGAGTGGCAGTAACGACGGAAATCCTAGGCATACTGGTCTGTCCCCACCAAACCTTTTACTTCTTCGTCAGGATACTCGATACCAAAAGTCAACATGGTTCGTTGCTTGTGGTTTGTTATCCAACGATAATTCCTTAGAAGGTTTATAAGTGTCTTGCGTCCTCGCTTTTTTATATTTCCCTCGGTTAGTCGCATAGTATTTTGGGGGTCTTGCACCATGTGTCTAAAGCCGTTCAGGTGCAACTCCCCCTTGGACAATCTACAAATATAGCCGGACTTGCCGGAGTACCCAACAAAGAGTCCAGCTACGTCCCCGACCCCTCGTATTCTTACTCGTAGGTTAGGGTTAATCTTTTTTAATAGTTTTCTAAATCTCTCCAGAGTCATCGTAATATGCCATTACGTCGTCTTGAGCAACAACTACGAACCCATCGTTTTGCACATCGGCGAAGCTCCTACCACCAGTCAAAAGTTCCCTGACATCAAAGAGGTTCGCAGCCGAATACTCCGAGTAAAAGACATTTTGACCCTTAGCAAACTTGGTGTCTCCCTGATGAACTATTTCTCCATAAAAGAGATTCTCGCCAGCTTTTAGTTGTCCTGCGATTATGAGTCCTGATGCTTTTAATTCGTTAATGGGGATTGGTTTAATAATAACTCTGTGCGTATTAGGAGCCAACATAAATGGAGTATATCATAATCCTGCACACTTCTTAAAATACTTTGAGGGTACGGTTTTATCCATACCCTCATTGTACACTGCAATAGTTAGTCTGTCAAAACCAGACTTCCAAATACTATTGAGTTGCTCCGCTTTCTACTCTTTGACAGAAGGAATCGTTAAGCACCTTCACAGCAAAACTTGCTTTCCATCCTATATCGGAATAAAGCCTTAATGCGCTTCTTGGTGACGGACTATCTACGTAAGTTTGTAAGTTTTGCAACTTAGAAACACCGAAGAAGTCTTTACCCATGATGTGCGTCTGATAAACCTCTGCGTCAGCAGAACCAGAGTTGGTAAGAACGGGAGCCATTTGAGTCATTACGAAGCGTACTCCGTAAAGCTCTCCTGCCTCGCCATTGTAAACTGCATCTATACCTTTTTCAGTATAGATATGTGCGTTTACCCAGTTACTATCGCCTTCCAAATCGTAAATTACGTCAGGATGTGCAGTAGCAACAAACTTGCCCTTGGTGTGTGGCATAGCAGAGAATGAATTTAATTCTCTCTTAGCCTTCCTGATGTCCGAAACAGTCAGGACATCGGTAGCAACCAACGCGCTTCTAGCGGCGACGCCACTTGCAATCAACGAAGTACCTCCAGCACTTAACGTGTTGGCGATAACTGTGTCGATTGACAATGCGGCTTCATAAGCTAGCACGTCGACTACTTCCTTAACTAAGGTATCCACTGCAGTCAGATCAAGAATATCGGAAACCTGCTCAAAGTTACCATATTGAGCTATGGTAGCAGAAATCAGGGTCGTTGATAGACCTGAAGGAGTAGGATCAGTACCTTCCGATAACGCTGTTTTCACAGCCGGATTGGTCATCCTATTCCAGACTACTGTCTTCTATTAGGTAGTGGACTATATCTTCACCCTTCCTTGGCTTGTATAGCCTTGGGTAGGGGCATCACGTGTAGTCTCTGAGGAACCTTTAGCTTCCTGTATTCTTGTAAGAACTCTTCTTCCTCTTCTGTATACGGGGCCTTGTTGTTGCCAACAAATGTACCGTTAGACCTTCTAGGCTGTGGGCTATTGTTCTTTTGCATACGTCTTTTGACGAACTTGTGAACCAAGCTGGCCTCACTTTTCTTACACCCGTTTAGGTGCGGAAGAATCATTTCAAGGAATCGATTCTGCGAATCTAGAGAGTTGATACTAACCTCATACTGATTTTTACCAGTAGAGCTTTTTGCCCTTAACCTAATGTAATAGGCAATATTCATATCCTCTAGGAAATCGGTCATCTTATCTATAAGTACGGGATCGGTATTGGAAATAGCCACCTGAGCTTTGTACTGATACCTCTTTTTGTTTTGTATCTTACACACGCTAAAGTGTCCCTCCCCATCCCATAACCCGCCTTGATAGGCTAAAGTTACCTGCTGATTGTCGTGAACTTTGGGTTTTTGCATAATAAGCACCTCCATTCTTTACGAGTTTCCAGCATATAGTGATGTTTCACTATGTAGTTTGGAATTATTAAATTGTTAATGTGCGGGGCCGCAACCACAAGAAACTTAAAAGTGTGCGCACCATTTCTGGCACGGAAAGCAAGACTTGTTTACCTTCATGCTTGGGTATCCGTCCAGCACTACCAAGACCTTCAAAAATAAAGTTCTCTTCAGAACGCATTAAGAATCTCTTTTCGTAGTATGCCGCAACGGGCCCAGCTAAAGTTGTTGTAGTTGTAACAGCCATTTTATATATTCACCTCTTTCTCTAAACAAATAAAAAAGCCACACCTTCAATAAGGTATGGCTCGATGTAAATCTTAGCCTAGTGAATGGAACTTATTTAAATCTGTCTGAAACGCCTAACTCTCTCTCCATTTTCTCAAGATCGTCAATAGACTTCGCTTGTTTGATTCGGTCTGTTGCAGAAGCAACCTTTCTCGGAGTAGTTACAGTAGTAGGAGGAGCTTCCTCAGCCTTTTGCTTTTTAACATCTGCTGCACTTTCAGCTCGTTTAAGAACTTCTTCTTTAGCAGATCCAATGGATCTCATTCTCCTATCAACAAACTCTTTTAACCTAAAGTCAGGGTCAGACTTACGCATAGCTCGGAAATCCGTAAGGATCTCTCCAGATAGCCTGTCATCAAACTCCTTCATATCAGGGTTCAACTCCGGGTAGGCTCTCTCAGAGTATTTTATGTCCTCCATGAGCCTTGTCGCCCACTGCCCAGCTTTTTGTGAAGAAGAGTCGCCCCAAGGCAACTTAGAGGATTCCTTATAGGCTTCCTCCTTTATCTCCTCAGATACTTCTTTTAGCGGTGCGTACACCTCTTCCATAATATCCGCCCGCTTATCTTTAGTAAGCAGGTCATCCGCAAGCCGTGCCTTCTCACGCAACTTAGTCATTTGACGTTTAGTCTTTTCAGACAATACGCCCCATTCTTCCTCGGTGAACTTCTCTTCCCCCTCAACGCTAGTCTCAGCGTCTTTGGATTCCGATTCATCCTCCTCGGCTGTTTCAGGTGTTTCCACCTCTTCGGAAGGAGCTGATTCTTCCGAGGTAGTTTCCTCTACCTCTTGCACTTCCGGAGTTTCTTCTGTCTCTTCAGGCTCTTGGACTACAATCGCCTGCTCCAACTTATCCAACTCCTTGTCATGCTTTTCAGCCTTTAAACTACTTGGCATAGTACCTTGTCCTTTCTTACCAGATTAAACGGCACTGGTAGTTGCCGAAACTGGACATATTATGTACTAGTTAAAGTCTACCACAATTTCCCCGAGGTTTGCTAGTTCCTCCATGTCTACCTTCAGGGTGTGCCTAGATTCGCAACTAATACATACTGGTTGCCCGTTTATAAGCCTTATAACGTGTCTATTTGGTAAAGGCTTCTTCGCACTAACGGAGTACTCAATCTCCTCCGGTAGCCTTTTGTTCTGCTCTGATATCTTTGGCTCGTTTTGCTGCTGCATATTTTTCTACAAAAGAAATAAGTTGAACTATAAACCTGTTGACTTGGTCTGCCGCTAGAAATCTGAAGCCTACTTCTTCAAGGTTAGTTGAGCCATCACTTGCTAGTCGCACAGACTGTGCTATCTCACCTTGCTTTGCTTTAATAAACTTCTGCATATACTCCCAAGCATCCGATTGAGAGAAGGCCGTCATTACTTGCTCCATCTCACCAACCTCTTCCATCTTTGGCGGGTTATCGTGAGATTCTACTACCCTACGCAAGAATGCTGGCGGCGGGGTTTGTTCAGCTCGCTGCTTCTTTAAGTCTTTATCTTCCACCTTGAGCCGGTACTCCTCCCATTAACTGTGCTACTGCCTGTTGAATATCAGGGTCTTGGAAGTCTTCTGGCCTAATGCCTTGACGTGGGGGCTCCTCGACCTGCTGTTCCTCAGGTACCTCCTCTTCCTGCTTCGGCATCTCAACAATTATCTTGTCATAGTCTTTAGTGCCTCCCGATACTATCCATCTCTTGAATAGTTCCCCAAGGTTAATCATCTTGCCTTCTGCCTGTAATGCCTCCATGATTGGCGGGTTCTCTAACACTGCCTTTAAGATAGACGTAATGTTATTCTGCTCTGCCTCTAAGTCAGGCTTAACCGTAGACCCCGCCTCTAAAACAAAGTCATATGTAGCGTTTATATCTTTCTTCTTTGCCTTGACCTCTCCTCTACCACCGCTATCATATAGTTCTACTACGTCGGGATGTGTTGCCGCTATGTCTTCAATCTCATCTTTGAATAACCTTAATGTTACTTCCTTGCCCATCTTGCTAACGGTAAGGGCTACCCACCTTTCATATACCTGTGTGATGGACTGCTCAAGCATTACCCTATCCCACTCGTCTCTTGCGCCCTCCTTCTCCGCTATGAACTTAATAGCCTGTGGTGTTTTCCCAAGGGATGACTGCGTATTAGCAGATTCTCTGGTAGAAGTCGTGCCTGCCTGTGACTCGATAGCCGACTTTAATGCTCCAAATGTAGAGTGGAATGTATTAAGACCGCTAGGATTTATATTCATTGGCTGAACATCTGCGTTCGGGTTATCCATAAACCAATACTCACCGGGCCCCCACTTGATTGACGAGGGTACAACGTTCTCTGGGTTAATATGTAATGGCGGGAATATAGTGTACTTAACCCCCTGCATGTATAAATTCCAAAGAGAGTTTATAGCCATCTGCAAAGACTTACCTCTAGCGAACTCACCAAATCCGATAGGGCTATCAATCAATGGGAAAGCGTGCTTTGCAACTATTGGCAACATATCACCAACGTAAGCGTCATCTGCTATCCTTAGAATGTAAGGCTTCGAGTTCGCATCGTTTATTCTTTTTGGTGTCCATGTTATCCACTTGTCTCGCCTATATTCTGTGAGTATCTCCACTCCAGGGAATGAAACATCACCTTCAGCGTTTGGATACATAGTCTTCTGAACAAAGGAAAGCTTGTCATCCTCGGAGTTGTCTGCCTCATCTCCCCCAGACTTGGCATCTTTTAAATCTGTCTCTAACTTCTCTATTTCGTCCATATCCCAAACATCAGGATCACGAGTCTTCAGCCATGCCATTGATACCAGATTGCGTACAATAAACCAATCCATATCGGATACATTATTCTTGGATGGTTGAGGGAAACAATCTCTTATCGGAAGGATGTTTAGTTCGGGACCTACATAACCTTTGTCGTTTACTCTCCAAGGCACTAATGCAAACATCGTCCCATAAACAAGCGAGTATAAATCCCAAAGTCTTAGCTTGACTAACATGGTTTCCTGCTCACTAGCGTTTTTGTAGTAATACTTCAGCAAAAGATTCATTAGTATATTCTTACCAACGTCATCTTTTGACTGAGCATACGCCTTACCTTTCGGGTTCTGTGCCATAACCCTAGCGGCACGTTCGTAAACTATCGAGGAAAGAATAGGATCAAATACAGTGTTATTCGTTGTAGGGGATAGTGAGTCGGTCAGCTTTGCAACAAGCATAGCCTCTAGGTCGTCCCAACCTTCTCTGATGGTCTCCAAGTATGTGTCAGAAGAATCAAAGTGATCTTGGACTTCTTCGAGCAATCCCTCACGTTCGTCTATAGCGTTCTTTTTAGCCATTGTTGTTTGAATTATACATCAAATTTTACTTTTGAGATACACGAGACCACCATATTGTTAATTTTATATTTATAAACATTCAAATTTATTTGAATCTGCCCCATGCCACCAGTGTCTTTAATTGATCTAACTATATGCCTATCAATCTCTGCTAGATAAGGTTTGTTGCTCTCGATAGACAGCGCCAACAACTCCCCTAAGTCTTCAAAGAAACCCTGCCATTGGCTGTCGGGGATGCTGTATTTGTCTTTAACTTCCTGTGCTTTCTTTTCTAGTCCTGTCATCGTGGTATACCAAACTTATCAAACAAATCCACTTTATCAAACTGATGTATCATGGACATTCTGTTAGTTACACCGGAATCTATATTAACAAAGTAATACTCTAATGCTCTCATCGCGTGGCTAAACTCATCGTGTATTGGTATCTCATTGGACTGATTAACTATGCTCGACTTCTTCTCAGGGTAGCGGTAGTTAACAAGGCAGTCCCTAAACCTAGACAACTTCTTATCAACGTAAAGGCTTGGAATATACCTATGTGTTATTCGTATTTGCTCGGTAATCTTAACGCCCCCTTTAACCTTAATGTTTATGCCGTGCTTCCTATACTCATCTATTGGGCTTGTGTTGGTCGTGATACTCCTAGCCTCTCCAGCGGGGTCTCCAAATGCTCCCGATATAGGCTTGTAAGGCTTCCCTAGGATAACACTTGCGAAGTGGTCTACGCTGGCATTAACTGCCTCGTAGTAATCTATAACCCTATGCTCGCCACCATTAGGCTGTATCCATATGATAGCTGTCGGGTCATTGACCCCAAAGTCAAACGATAGGTGTAAGGGTAATGCTGGGTCATAAGGTACATCGGCAAACCTCTCGTCCATGTTCCAACCCTTGTAAACCAAACCAACGTATTGCCTGAAGTTAGCCATGTACTCCTGCTGGAAAGTGTCATCGTCCATCTCCTCACGAGCTTTGTCTATCTCCTCGCTGGGTATATGGGGGTTATCATAGCTAGTAAACTTAAAAGACTTGTAGTCATCGTCATCTATCTCTTTATAAAACATATCGTAGAAGTGGTTATAACCTTTGGGAGTTCCTATAAACAATACTTGCCCTCTGGTATCCGTTAGGGTAGGCCTTAATACTTCTTCCCATATATTTGACCAGTCTTTCATGGAGGCAACCTCATCTACTACAAGGAAATCTATACGCTGACCTCTTAGGGACTCCACGTTCTCCGTACCTCTTAGCCATATATCGGCTGTCTTGGTGGGGTCTTTAGTTCGTATTGAAAGTTCCAGGCGGGTTTCATTGGGTGTGGAAGCTTGTAAGTCCCTGGTGGCTCCTCTAAGCATTGTCCAAGCAATATCTCTCGCCTGTTTAATCGTCGGAGCTATGTAAACTACCTTGTATCCGGGGTGGGCGTAGGCAAACCATTTCATCTCCTCTACGGAGAGGGTCGTTTTCCCAAATCTTCTTCCACAAACAACCACTCTAAAGCGGTGCTTGTCGCTAGCTATCTTGTCCTGGCTCTGGTGTAATCTCATACTTCTTTGCAAATGCTTCGGGTACTTGGACTATCACTTGCTGTACGTTTTGTGGTGCGTCCTCGCCTACTAACTCACCGACCTTTCTATTCATTGCCTCCCAATGCTGAAAAGAACCTCTATCAGCGTACTTCATGCCCATCTCATCAAGCTTAGGAATAATCCTCTGGCGTAACCTCCTATACTCTGAATAAAACCAATCCTCGAAACCTGGCACTGTTTTAAGCCAAAAGTACCACGACTTTCTAGTGACTTCACACTGTTTCTCTATCTTGGAAGGGGAATCACTTAGAACCATAACTGCAGTATTCAAATACTCTTCCATTTTATCAGTAGGCTGAAAAACCCCTACATCCGTAACCTCTCGTCTAGCAATCGCCTTACTCATCTGCTAATACCTCCGCAACCAAACCTTTAACTATATATACTTCGTCATAAGTTCCATCCTGATTATCTTCGTTAGATGATTTAACGATAGTTCCCTTAACAACAATCTCTAAGTCTTGCCCTAACTCTAAAGGAAACTCAACAGGAATCTTACTCATGGAGATTTTAACTAAGTATTGGTCGGGTTTCATAGTTGGTTGCATTCTATCACAACCAAGTCCTTTCTGACAAAACTATACCTTTTTCCATAATGGCTCCGGCTTATTTTGCCCATCCTCCTGTTGATTATCCAAAATCTCAAAGTATCTGCGTCTCCCAAAATAACTCATCCTGAGAGTAAACGGACTGGCCGTTCGTATCTGTTCCACAATAAGCCACGAAACACTCTGTAATTCTG
>Ga0222667_1001073_pt1 | contig 10163 bp, 9 predicted proteins | sample AntAcemetagen657_FD_179854 | JGI IMG/M metagenome (GOLD analysis project Ga0222667, IMG submission 179854) | Saline water microbial communities from Ace Lake, Antarctica - #657 | ecosystem: Environmental > Aquatic > Non-marine Saline and Alkaline > Saline | place: Antarctica: Ace Lake | collected... | reverse complement strand
TGGAATATTTCCAGAATCAGGGGATGAGTACCCTAAACTTCGAGACGCAATTCAAGAAATTAAATTAACAGATGCAGCACTTACGTTCGAATCTGAGCGTTCGCCTGCTTTAGGATTTGGATATCGTTGTGGATTTTTAGGCATGCTTCATATGGAAATTATTTCCGAGCGATTACATAGGGAATATAATCTTAATTTAGTTGTTACAACTCCTTCGGTTGCTTATGAAATTTTATCAGGAGGAAAAACAGAAACAATACATTCACCCTTAGAATTGCCTGATGCATCTAAACTTGAAGAAATTCGGGAGCCATGGGTAAAATCGGAAATTGTTACGCCAAAGGATTATATTGGCCCTATAATGTCTTTAGTACAAGACAGGCATGGTATTTTTGGAAATACAGAGTATTTGGACGAGGATCGTGTTATTTTACACTTTGAAGTACCTTTATCTGGCTTGATAACTGATTTTTATGATAAACTAAAGAGTGTATCAAGTGGATATGCTTCACTAAACTACGAACTTATAGATTTCCGTAAAGCAGATATAATTCGTTTAGATATATTAGTTGCAGAAGAGATTGTTGAGGCATTTAGTATGTTAATCAATAATAAAGATGCTCATAAAATTGGTAAACAAATAGTCAAAAAACTTAAAGAGATAATTCCAAAGCACCAATTTGTTGTAAAAATACAAGCAACAATTGGCTCTAAAATTATTGCAGCAGAGCGGTTAAGCGCAATGCGCAAAGATGTTACAGCAGGGTTATATGGTGGTGATGTAACCCGCAAAAGAAAATTACTTGAAAAACAAAAAAAAGGAAAAAAGAGAATGTTAAGTAGTGGTAAAGTTGATATACCTAGTAAGGCATTCTTGGAAGTCCTAAAAAGATAAAATATATCAATAGATATAATCTCATTCGTTCGGAAATGAAAAAATGATTACATTATTCATTTCGCTCACTCATATCGATTATGAAACGCAAAACTTTACACAGAATAATTTGGATTATAATTTCTATTATAGTTATAACTTCCTTTGCTATATTGCCACTTATGCAATATGGTGTTTTTGGGGAATACTAATATGAATATCCGTAAAATAGTTCGCAATCTTCAAGACGAAGAAGAAGTGCGAGGCATGTACCATCAATTTTGGCTTGCATATTTTTGGCAGTGGCTTGGAGGTTTAGCTGTGTTCCTGTCTTCTTTCTTTTTTTTATATTTATTTTTAAAATGGGGAATAATCGGCAGTATATTACTTGGTATCTTGTTTGTGGTTGGGTTAGCCTGGCTTATGCGAACATTTCGTTTATGGTATTATAGTGTACTCGTTGCAACTGATGAACGTTTAATAATAATAAACCAACTGGGTACATTTGATAGAAGTGTCTCGCAAGTTGAGTTAGAAAAGATTGTTGATATTTCGTATAGAAAAAAAGGATTTTTACAGACATTTTTTAATTATGGTTCAATTAAAATACAAGCATCAGGATTAGAAAAATTAGAACTTACTAATCTTTCTAATCCTTCTCTTGTACAGCAAGATATTTTTTCACTAAGAGATGAACATGTCAATGAAACAGTTGAAGAGTTTTCCGAGGCAGATTTATTATCTGTAATAAAAGAAATTCGTTCAAAAGTAGGAGAAAATAGATGGAAAATGATTCAAGAAGGGGATTGGGATTTAAAACAAGAGCTCATTGATGAGGTTTCTGATGAAGATGATTCAAAAGCAAAAGTAATAGAAGAATTTTTTTCAAGAGAAATCTAATCATAGATTTCAGATGACAAATAAAAAAAAGGGGGGGATATGTCATATCTACTAGTGTGTCTAGGCGGTTTTTTGCTTATTAGGGCCTTTTTCTTGCGCCGTTATCGAATGAGATTAAGAAGAGTCCATGCCTCAATGTTTATGACTCGAGATGAGTTTTTGAGGTTTGGATTAGGCGCTATTGTGCTAATTGTCGGCATATTGCTTCAGCTTACCTAGAACATATGAAAGGAGGTGGCTTTGCTCTTTTTGCGAAGACGTTCTTATTTTTGGGACGTCTTTTCATTTTGTTCAAAAGCTAATTTTATGATATAATATATAGTAATGAAATATCAATTTAGACGTCTAATTAAATACATGGGGTCTAAAATTTTAATTTTAATGCTTCTTACATCAATTTTATCTGTGCCAACCATGGTTCAGGCCAGATTTTTTGATGCAAATGATATATTTACCGACAAAGAGCTTTTTGATTCAAATGCATTGTCTAGAACAGCAATACAGAGATTTTTAGAATCAAAAAATAGCGTTCTTGCTAATACAACAGCAGTGGTTTCGGGAGTTCCAAAATTAGTATCAGAAATGATATATGAAATCGGCAAAGAATATGGAATTAGCCAGAAATTTTTACTAGCAAAGTTGCAACAAGAGCAAGGTCTAATAGAAAAAACTGAAGCATCACAAAAAAAGCTTGATTGGGCAACTGGATATTCTTGTTTTTCAAACAGATGCAATGATAAATATCGCGGAATATATAATCAACTAGATGCAGCAGCTGATACGCAAAAAATTTATGTGGAAAAAGGAAAGTCCAGTGGGTACTTTGGCTATGAGCTAGGCAAGGAATCCAAAACAAAAGATGGCAAATTAGTTAAGCCAAAAAATCAAGCAACAACAAATCTTTATATCTATACGCCATATCAAGGAAGCGATGTAGGAATCGGTGGAAATTATTTTTTCTGGCGTGTGTGGAATCAGTATTTTACAGAGCGCCCATATCCTGATGGGGCTCTTTTAAAGAACCAAAATACTGCAACATATTGGAAAATAGAAGAAAACAAAAGAAGGAAATTTTCTGTGCCAGAAATTTATTTAAAAGATTATCAAGATTCAGACGCAATTTTAGTTAGTCACGGGCGTTTAAGTTATTACGAGATGGGAGATCAAATAGAATTTTCTAATAATACTTTGGTAAAGGATGAAAAATCGAACTTAATGTATCTTTTATCCGATGGACTCAAGCATCGCTTGGTTGGCACAGGTGCATTAGCTTCTTTGGGATATCGTTTAGCAGATACAGAGCTTGTATCACCAATCACTCTTTTGAATGGACAGCTTGATCCTTACCCAGAAGGCGAGCCAATAACAGAAAATTCTGAATATCCATATGGAATTTTAGTAACCCATGGAACTGGCGCAATTTTCTTGCTTAAAAATGGAATTAAATTTCCAATTCTAGATGAAGCCGTGTGGCAGGAAAATTACAACAGAGAAGCGCCTTTAGAGGTATCTAGTGCTATATTGAACAAATATATTGTAGGTGATCCTATAAAATTAAACGATGGCGCTATTGTAAAATCAAGAGAGGGCAAGTTTTATGCAATTTCAAATCAAGAAAAGCATAGAATAACTTCTTTGGAAATTATTAGGAGAATATATGGTGATGCAGTTGCAAATAATATTGCAGAGGTTTCGGACGCAACTCTAGCATTGCACGATGATTCAGATAGAATTGATTATATTGATGATACAATCCAAGATCCTAGTAATTATGTCTCATATGCACAAAGAAATGGGCAAGCCCCATCTTCTCCTTCTGCAGTTGCAAAGCCAACATACTTAACCTTATTTGATACAGTAGATGTTCCAGAAAACATAATTGCAGGAGCACCAACATCCATCACTATCAAATTTCGCAACAGAGGGTCTGCTAACTGGAGCGCAGGCAAGATATATCTTAAATTAATTGATGAAGATAATAGCACAAGCTCATTTTTAGAAAATAATAGAGTGGCTTTATCTAGTAATGTTGCAAATAGTCAAATTGCGAGTTTTTCGTTTGATATAACAGCTCCATTGCAAGCCCGAGTAATTAAAGAATGGTTTATTTTGGAATACGAAGATGAATCAGGTTCTATTCTAGAAATGCGTGGCGGTTTAGTTGCAAAAGAAATAAGCGTTATGTCGGGAATTTCAGCTCAAATTTTAGAGCATAATTTGCCAATAGCTGTACGAAATAAATGGACTCCAATTGATATTGAAATGAAAATTAAAAATACAAGCACAGAACAGATTTGGTCTTCAAACAGATCAGCAGTAATGGTCCACAACCAAAACCAAGAAAACAGTCCATTTTATGATAGATACGATTGGATAGACAAAGAAGTTGTTGGCGTGCCTTTAAATAAATCCAAAATTAAACCAGGCGAAGAAGGTGTTCTTAAGTTTACCCTTGATCCGCGTGGCGTAAAATCTGGCACTTATAAACTTGTATTTTCAATGGAGCTGAGGGATGTTGAGGAGCAAGTATATCTAAATGGAAGAAGCACTTGGGAGAGAGAAATACGCGTTGATAATTAAAGCGATTTGAATCGCTGTATGTTAAAACAAATTTTTACATCCAAGCCAATGATTTTAATTGAATTTATAGTTCTCGTTTTTTTTGGATTTGGCGTTGGTAAACAGGTTGTGCAAAAAAGGTCTATTGAAGCAGAAGTAGGCCGTTTAGAGCAAGAGATTGGAAAACTTGAGCAAAGCCAGGATGATCTTGGCAATTTGTTAAAATATGTTCAAACAGATAATTTTATTGAACAAGAGGCGCGGAATAAACTTAATCTTGTTAAAGAAGGAGAAAATTTAGTAGTTATTCCAGAAGTTGATGCAGATTCAGGAGAGATTGCCAATTCTGATAGCCCAAGAGTATTGGGAGACTCTCAGCCAGAGGCTGGCCAGCCTTTGGCTGGCAATATAAAACTTTGGTGGAAATATTTTTTTGACAATGATTCGTTATGGCTAGATTAAAGACAAGGTGACCAACCTTGTCATTGCGAGGGAGGGTATTCCCGACCGCGTCATTCGCTGAGTACATCTCATTCCTCGCAATGACAAAAAAAGATATATTTTCGAGTTAACTATATTATGCGTCTAACAAACAAAACAATAAAATATTCTATAATAGGGATTTTTAGCGCAGCATTTTTTGTTTTATTTTTTGGATTTGGAATTTATTATCATCATTGGAGATCCAATTTTGTATTTGGCTTATCAAGAATAATTCCTTATCCTGCAATTTTGGTTGATTGGGAATTTGTGCCGTATTATACATATGTTGATGATTTAAATACACTTTTGAAGTATTGGGAATTTCAACGATCTAACTCTAACGTCTTCCTTGGTATCCCTTCTGGCAAAGAGATAAGAGAGCGTTTAGTTAATAAATTGATTACAGAAAAAATTATCCAAATTTGGTCGCGCAAGAATAATATTTTAGTGACAAATGAGGAGATTGCTATTGAGTGGGAGCATTTAAAAAGCCAAGCAACAACTCCAGAAGAAATTTCGGAATTTTTAGGCGAAGCATACGGCTGGAATGATGATCAATTTAAAAAGCGTGTATTGGTTCCTTTTCTTTTGCAAGAGAAAGTTCAATCAGTGCTTAAGGAAAAAAATAAAGAAACAGATAATGATTTAATTAAACACGCCCAAGAAGTATATTTATTAACACAAGTTAATGGAATCAATTTTTCTGAAATTGCAAAAGAGTATAGTGAAGATAAAACTTCTCGAGTGAATGGAGGTGATCTTGGATATTTTGCTCAAGGAACATTTGAGCCAGATTTAGAAAAAGCTATTTTTTCTATGAAGATTGGAGAGATTTCAGAGCCGATACAATCTTCTTTTGGGTATCACATAGTAAAATTGGAAGATCTTTTATATGACGATAATGGATATGCCACACAAGCCAGAATTAAGCATATACTTATAAAGTCATTTGATTTTGATGAATGGATAGAGCAACAAAAGCAGGAATTAGCTATATATAGGTTGGTTTTATAAGAGTGGATAACTTATATTGACCTTTTTTAATTTGAAAACTATACTAATCATAGATATGCACATGTACCAATATACAAATAATACAAATAAGAATAACTATCCACAGAGATGGTGATTTTTATTGCATATAGAAATTAACACTCTGTGGAAACCGCTTAAAAGGCGGTTTTTTCGTACCTTGCGTTCATTCAAATCACTAACTTGATAAATTATCCCTATTCATCTACGGGTTTAAGAGGGGGGCAACTAGCCATGCCAGAAGATATTCGAATCAATGAAACTTGTGTTGTTAGTAGATGTAAAGACACTTCTGGATTGCGCGTTTCCAGAATCATTATGCAGATTCGTTTCATGAATAGAATTTCTCCAACTAGGATTGCGGAGATTAAGGGTCAATTGCCTTTGGGTACTTGTGCTGATGGAACTGATAGCTCAAGGCTATTTGTTTCTTTGGCTTCGGAAGATCTTTTTGGAAGGATTATATGCCTTCTCAACGAGGTGTAGTTTTCTCTAAACCAAGAGAAAAACGCGCTTAGACTAGTCTGGGCGTTTTTCTTTTTTAATTTAATTTTTGGAGCGGGTGACCGGATTCGAACCGGCGATTTTCTGCTTGGGAAGCAGACGTTCTACCACTGAACTACACCCGCATGGAGCCGAAGGGCGGAATTGAACCGCCGACCTTTGCTTTACGAAAGCACTGCTCTACCAACTGAGCTACTTCGGCATATTAACAGTGAAAAAAATCTATCTTTATGTTATAATATAATATGTTAATAAGAATGAGTCAATCAAGTCGTACATTGTGCGACGTACGATTTTTTTTATGCTTCACTTCAAAAATGTCAGTAAAATCTATCCAGGCCAATCAGTTGCTCTAAAGAATGTTAATTTAGATATAGCTCCAGGAGAGTTTATATCAATTGTCGGGCAAAGTGGAACCGGAAAAACAACGCTTGTAAAGCTAATTTTAGCAGAAGAAAGGCCTTCTAAAGGCCATATTTCTATTGGTGGATGGGATATAACAAATATCAAATATCGTGAAATACCAACTCTTAGAAAGCAAATAGGCGTTGTTTTTCAGGATTTTAAACTTTTACCAAGAAAAACATTATTTGAAAATGTTGCTTTTGCATTGCAAGTAGCTGGAGAGACAAAAGAAAAAATTTTAGAAATTGTTCCACAGGTTTTAAAAATAGTAGGATTAGAACAAAAGATGGATAGATTTCCAAATCAAGTATCAGGAGGAGAGCAGCAAAGAGTTGTTGTGGCGCGGTCTTTGGCGCATAGGCCTAAAATTCTAGTGGCAGACGAACCAACAGGTAATTTGGATTCTATCAACTCAAGAGATATTATTGAGTTATTAAAAAAGATTAATGATTTTGGAACAACAGTGCTTTTAGTAACTCATAATAGAGAAGTTGTTAATGATCTTCGCAAACGCGTTGTTACTTTAGAAGATGGAGTTATTATTAGCGACAGGGAGAGAGGAAAATATCTTTTATGATTTTTTTATCTTTAGTAAGAATTTTAAAATTTTCTTTTCAAAATTTCGCAAGAAACATTTGGCTTTCTATTGTTACAATTACAATCATAATTTTAACATTATTTTCTGTTACATCTTTGATTTTTGTAAATGCAGTAATGGATCAAGCAATAAAGCTTGTTGAATCAAAAGTTGATGTAAGTGTATATTTTAAAACAGTAACAACTCCAGAACAGATTTTTGCGGTTCAAACAAATATAGAGGCTTTGTCTTATGTGGAAGATGTTAAGTATGTTTCAAAATCAGATGCCTTGGAAAAACTTCGCCAGCAGTATGATGACAGCCCATTAATTTTGGAATCTTTAAAAGAATTAGATAACAATCCTTTAGGTGATACTCTTGTTGTCAGTACTTATGAAACAGAAGATTATCAAAAAGTTATTGATATATTAAACGCGACTCCGCAATATGCTGTTTTAATAGAAGATCAAAACTTTGATGATAATAGTTATGTAATTAATAAACTACAAGGAATCTCTGCTCAAATTAGCATGATTGGATGGGGAATTACTTTGTTTTTTGCTTTAATTTCTATTATGGTTATTGTTAACACAATTAGAATTGCAATATATACACATAGGGATGAGATTGGTATTATGAAATTAGTAGGGGCATCAAATTGGTTTGTTCGTGGCCCATTTATTGGAGAGGCAATTATATACGCCTTTATTGGAAGCGCAATTACTTTTGTTTTATCTTATACTGTTGCTAATTTTTCAGATCCTTATATTGTTGGGCTTTTAGGTCCTGTTGATTTTACTGTAATAGATTATCTCCATAGTAATATATTTTTAATTTTTGGATTAGAATTAGCTGGAATTGTTGGAATTTCTGTATTATCAACATGGCTTGCATTAAGTAGGTATTTAAGGGTATAATGTTTTTTTCATGTTATAACAATCTATGATCGGGGATCGTCTAATGGTAGGACGCTAGGTTTTGATCCTAGTAATCGGGGTTCGAATCCCTGTCCCCGAGCCAAACAAAAAATCTTCAATGTACTCATTGGAGTTTTTTTGTTTGTTTAGAGTGCTGGATTCGAAGTTTATGCCCTTTGGGTAAATCCCTGTCCCCGAGCCAAACAAAAAATCTTCAATGTACTCATTGGAGTTTTTTATTTGCTAAATTTAATGTATAATATAATTATATGGATGTAATTTCACATGGTTTATGGGGAGGCATGGCTTTTGGAAGAAAAAGCAAAAAAATATTTTTAATAGCTTTTTTGTTTGGAATAATTCCAGATATTATTGCCTTTGCATGGCCTTTTTTAAGAGTATTATTTGGAGGCACTTTTCAGCATTATCCTACTTCTGATGCAATGCCTTCTTATATATTAAGCATGTATAGTTTTACACATAGCTTGGTTATTGCGTTGATAGTTTTTGCAGTTGCTTTTTTAATTTGGAAAAAGAAATCTTTGCCAATACTTGCGTGGCCATTGCATATTCTTTTTGATATTCCAACACATGATTTAAACTTTTTCCCAACCCCATATCTATGGCCATTTCAGACGCCATTTTTTGATGGAGTTGGCTGGTCAAATCCTTGGATATTTTTTACAAATTGGATTATACTTATAATACTTTTGGGAGTATTTTATTTTAAAAAGCGTAGCTTGTCATCACGAATAAAGTAAATTGTTGAATATAGTATATGATTACAATATGAATAAAGAATTAGAAACAAAAATAACTAAAGCCAAGGCTTCACACGACAATAAAACCGCGCATGAGAAATATCATAAAACTGGGTCAGGTACTTATCTGAAAGACATTGTGTATGGCGGAAATGATGGAATTATAACAACATTTGCAGTGGTCGCAGGAGTTGCTGGTGCTGGGATGGATACTAAGGTTGTTATTATACTTGGTGTTGCAAACTTAATTGCAGATGGATTTGCAATGGCAACAGGAAACTATCTTGGCACAAAATCAGAACTAGAGTTTCAAAAAAAGGAAAGAGAAATGGAAGAATGGGAAATTGAACATGTGCCAGAATACGAAAAAGAAGAAATTAGACATATTTATAAAGAAAAAGGATTTAAAGGAGATGATCTAGAGCAAGTTGTGCGTGTTATCACTTCTAATAAAAAAATTTGGGCAGATGAGATGATGCATTATGAATTAGGCATGATTCCATGTGATGTATCAAAAGAAAGTCCAATAAAAAATGCAATCGCTACTTTTGTTGCTTTTGGAATTGCAGGGTCTCTCCCTCTTTTGCCATATATTTTTGGTGTTACTAATAGTTTTGTGATTGCAATAATCATGACCGTGATTGCTTTGTTTATTGTTGGGTCTTTAAGAACTCTTTTGACTAGAAAAAATTGGTTTTTAGCTGGTTTGGAAATGCTTGGAGTTGGAGCTATTGCAGCTTTGGTGGCTTATTATATAGGTGATTTGTTGGAAAAATTAGTATAATTTTATTATAGGTTTGTTCCCCTTTTTATAAGGGGTTTTTTATTTGACTTTTTCCTGTATATCTGGTATTTTAATACATTATTTTAGGCAAAGAGCCTGAGATACTGATGTTTGACAATCTACTTTCCCTCAACCCAAGGGCAGGTGAATAATGTTTAATCCACGATGGATGTGGCTTATCCTGCTATTATTTTCTGTGCAGTGTAGCAGGGATGGTCACAACAAGGAAAATCCAATCTCTCCTAGCGGAGATATTGGTGTGTCTGTGGCTGAATTTGCAGCCAAGATAGCCGAAGACACAGGACCTTCTGGAATTAAGATTGTCTTTGTTAATCCACATGGCGATCCCATTGTTCCAGAGTTGGTT
>Ga0222667_1001045_pt1 | contig 10328 bp, 10 predicted proteins | sample AntAcemetagen657_FD_179854 | JGI IMG/M metagenome (GOLD analysis project Ga0222667, IMG submission 179854) | Saline water microbial communities from Ace Lake, Antarctica - #657 | ecosystem: Environmental > Aquatic > Non-marine Saline and Alkaline > Saline | place: Antarctica: Ace Lake... | reverse complement strand
AATCCAGTAGAAGCTTTACGGTATGAGTAAGTCTCCTTTTTGTCATTTCGAATCCCGACGCCTCGGGATGAGAAATCTATAATATTAACATCAGTGCGCTAAAACAACTATTATAGATCTCTCCCCCGCCGTGGGCGGGGTTCGAGATGACAAAAAATAAGTATTATTAAAAATTACAATGCTAAACCCCTTAAAAATAGCTTACAATTCTCTAAGACTACATAAAGTCAGATCATCACTGACTGTTTTAGGGTTGGTGATTGGTATCTTGTCTATTATCGTCGTAATTAACATGGGTTCAGGCATTGAAAACTTTATTTTAGATCAAATAAAAATATTTGGCACTGATTATTTGGAAGTAGAAATTAAGGTACCTAATGTTTCCAAAACTTCCACTTCTAATGCGGCTGGGATTGCTCAAGGAGTTTCCATTACTACTTTAAAGTTAGATGATGCTGAAGAAATTAAAAAACATCCAAATATAAGCGGCTATTATGCTGGCTTGTTCTCTCAAGATGTTATAACCTTTCAACGAGAAAATAAAACTACTATGATTTGGGGTACTTCGCCTAGTTTTTTTGAATTATCAGAAACTGAAGTAGAATTTGGTCGTCCATTTGCCAAAGAAGATGACGCCGGGCAAGCAAAGGTAGTAATTTTAGGAAAAGCTTTAAAAGAAAAATTGTTTGGTGAAAGTGATGCAGTTGGTGAACGAGTAAAAATTGGCAATAGATCATTCAGAGTTATTGGTGTGATGGAAGGTCAAAATTCTGGAATGTTTTTTGATTTAGATAGTTTTGCTTTTGTGCCGATCAAAACTTTACAAAAGCAAATGCTAGGTGTCGATTACATTCAATTCTTAGTTGCTTACATGCACGATCCATCGCAAGCTGAAGCAACCGCTGTAGATGTAAATGAAATAATGCGCGCTCAACATGATATAACTGATCCTAATAAAGATGATTTTGCGGTAACAACTATGGAAGAGGCGATGGGGATGATGGATGCAATTACTGGCGGTATTTCCCTACTCTTAATTGCTATTGCCGGTATTTCTTTACTTGTGGGCGGAGTCGGCATTATGAATGTAATGTATGTTTCAGTTACTGAACGAACTTATGAAATAGGTTTGCGCAAAGCAGTTGGCGCAACTAATAGTTCAATTCTCTGGCAATTTCTCTGGGAAGCCTTATTCTTAACATTTTTAAGCGGAGTAATTGGAGTAATTTTAGGAGAATTATTTAGCACCTTAGCCGCTCTGGCCGCTCGTTATGCTGGTCTTGATTGGACTTTTACTTTTTCTATTTTTGGCATAATATTAGGCGTTGGCTTTTCTATGTTAGTCGGCTTAATTTTTGGCATCTACCCTGCTCGTAAAGCAGCTTTAATGGAGCCGGTGGATGCGCTTCGGAAACAATAAACCCACAAATCTACAAATCAGCTACGTATAACACAAATACTATTTGTAATATTTGTAGCTGATTTGTAGATTTGTGGATATTTTATTTGACAAGGCCATTCCTTCGTCGATGTTCCACTGCCCCATCGCTTTCAATCTTACCATCGCGCAAAAATATAATTCTTTCAGAATATTCGGCTGTATATTTTTCATGGGTTACTAAAATAATAGTTTTACCAGCATCGCTTAAATCTTCTAAAATTTCCATGATTTGTCCACCAGTCTTAGAATCTAAATTTCCAGTTGGCTCATCAGCAAAAATAATAGAAGGATCATTAACTAACGCCCGAGCAATAGCTACCCGCTGTTTTTCTCCGCCAGAAAGTTGATTGGATAAATTATCTCGACGATGATCTAAACTAACCGCTTTAATTGCTTTGGTAACTAACTTATTTTTTTCTGCTTCATTAACTTTTTTAGTGTAAGTCAAAGGCAATTTAATATTATCAAATACAGAAGTACGAGGTAGTAAATTAAACTGCTGAAATACAAAACCAATTTCCGAATTACGTAAATCTGCTAATTTTATATCATCAAATTGAGAGGTTTCTTTTCCTTTAAATATATACTTCCCTTCAGTCGGCCGATCAAGAAAACTTAAAATATGCATTAAAGTAGATTTTCCACTACCAGATGGCCCCATGATCGCTACAAATTCTCCTTCTTTTATATTAAAATCAAGGCCATGTAAAACTTTAGTTACAAGGCCATCAGTTTCGTATTGTTTATGAAGATTTGTAATCTCAATAAGAGACTTTTTATTTGTGGCCATAAAAAATTATTTTTCTTTTACAAACGTAACTGCCTCTTCACCTTCTTCTACTCCGGAAAGGATTTCAATTCCCTCATCTCCACGCAAACCTAACTCAACTATTTTTCTTTCTGGAACGCCGTCAACTAAAACATCAATATATTTATCACCATTCTTAGATTTAACTGCTCTAAATGGCACAAATAAAACATCTCCCTCCTCAGCGGTCACAATTTTAACATTAGCCGTCATGCCTGGTTTAATTTCTTCATATTGTTCATCAAGTTGAACCTTAATCTTGTAATACACTACATCTTGAATAATTGTTTCTGCTGGATCAACAAAGCTGACTGTTCCTACAAATATATTTTCATCACTAAATGCGTCCAAAGTAACTTCAGCTGGCTGGCCAGCTCCAATATTAGCAATATCTGATTCAGAAATATCAACTTCAATTTGCAAGGTTGACTCGCCTATCATTTCTAAAACCGGAGAGCTTAATGAAGATTGCTCACCAGCATTAAAATTCTTTTTAGTAACAACCCCGGGGATAGGAGATTTAATTATAGTATCGCCTAAATTTGCTAAAGCTAAAGTTAATGATGCTTCAGCCTGGCTAATTCTAGCCTTAGCTGAATTAATTTCAAATTGTCGTGGTGGTGATTTTTTTAATTCTAGTTGTGATTCCGTAACTTTTAAGGTAGCCTCAGCAGTAATGATTGCATTTTCACTAGCAGTTATTAAATCATTGTAATAAGCTATTTTATTTGTCCAGGTACTTTCGGCTGATTGTAAATTACTCTTAGAAGCACTTATTGTTGTCTGCTGAGTTCTGATATTACTTTTTAAAGCATCTAATTCAGTTTCTGACAAACTACTTGAAGTATTAGTGGCTGACAAAACATCTAATGTTTTAGTAAGTGCATCTGTTGTTTTTTGTAATGCTTGTTTAACCTCGCTTAAGGCGCTTAAAATTGCTAAATCAGATGATGTATTATTCAAACTATTAACGCTTAATAATGCGCTGTTAATTAAGTTATTAGCATCACTTTCATTACTGCTAGCTTCTGATATTAAACTTGTATTTTGTGCAGCTAAAACATCTCTAGCGTCAGGATCATTTAGTGTATTGCTAACTTGCTCTGTTGCTCCTTGAGCAGCAATTAATTCATTATAAGTGGTAGTTAAAACAGTCTCTTTTAAATTTAGTAATTCAGTGTCACTTTTTGTCTTTAAAGTTGTTAAATTATTTTGAGCAGTAATAACATCTTGCTTCTTCTGCCCTACTGTATCTTCAGTAACCTGAATATCAGCGCTAGAAGCGCCTGCTAATAATTCTTCATAATCTGCCTTAACTTGCATTATTTGCGCTCGTGCATCACTTACTCTGCTTTGTGAGGCACCTGCCTCTAAACGGGCTAAAACCTGACCTTTAGCGACCTGATCGCCAGCTTTTACTAAAATAGAAGATATTCTACCGGCAGTCTTAAAATTTAATTCAATTTGATCAACCGACTCAACTTTTCCAGTTGCTTCTACGCTTTGAGTTAATAAGCCACGTTCAACTTGAGCAGTTGTATATTCTGGCTCTTTTTCTAACGCACCGAAAAAATAGTACCCCCCACCAACGATGATTATAATACCAACTACTACAGTAGATATTATTTTTATTTTTTTAGTTAACATAAATATGTAATTAATAGTTCTATTATAGCAAAAAAACTACTATTTATCTATTAAACATCGCCCAGTCATTTCTGGATTTTTCCCTAATCCCATCACCTCTAAGATCGTCGGCGCAACGTCAGTTAAAATTCCAGCCGGAGTTAAAGACGATAAATCATTATTTTTAATATATTTATTTGGCTGACCGGCAAGATTGCTAGCCACTGTTATAAAAGGTACTGGTGACATATTATGTTCTTTATCTATATCGCCAGTTGTATAATTAAACATCTCCTCTGCGTTTCCGTGATCGCTAACAATAAATACTGCTCCACCTTTTTTAGTAACTGCTGGGACAATTTCTGATAAACATTTATCAACTGTTTCAGTTGCTTTAATAGTAGCATCTAAATTGCCAGTATGGCCAACCATATCCGTATTGGCCAAATTAATTACCATAAAATCAAATTTATCGCTGTTAATCGCTTCTATCGCCTTCTGCATTACTTCCATGGCCGACATTTCTGGTTTTTCATCATAAGATTTTACTGCCGGTGAAGGAATTAATATTCTTTCTTCACCCGTAAATGGCTTTTCCGCGCGTCCGTTTAAGAAAAAAGTTACATGAGCGTATTTTTCAGTTTCGGCAAGATGTAATTGAGTTAAATTATTGTCGGCCAGAATTTTTGCCAATGGATTTTTAATAATTTCAGTTGGAAATAAAACATTTACTGGCAAATCTTTTTTGTATTCAGTGAAAGTAGTGACATGTAAATCATTAAACTTTTTTACAGCAAATTTATCAAAATCCGGTTCAACTAAACTTTCAACTAATTGGCGAGCTCGATCTGCTCTAAAATTAAAAAATATTACTGAATCGCCGTCTGCTATAGATGTTACTGATCCCGAGTGCTCGGGATTATTTTCATTTTGCAATATTGCTGGAGCTAATTCTTCATCATAAACTTCGCTCGCATAAGAACCTTCAATCATCTTAATTGGGTCAACGCCAACTTTTTCTGATTGACCATTAATTATCGCATCATATGCTTTTTGAATTCTGTCCCAATTTTTATTTCGATCCATGCCATAATATCGCCCGCCAAGTGTAGCTACTCGGCCAACTTCATGTTGTTTACAAAAATTTAAAGTATCAACCATTGCTTGTTTACCAGCATCTTTTGGCGTATCACGTCCGTCTAAAAATAAATGTAAAAAAACTTTCTCGCCAATCTTTTTTTCTTTAGCAAAAGCAATTAACGCCTCTAGGTGACTTTGCGAACTATGAACTGCCCCTTTACCAATCATACCAACTAAATGTAAATTGCCCTTGCCATCTTTAACTCGATTATACGCTTCCTGTAATGCTTTTAATTCAAAAAAGCTACTATTAGAAATAGATTCATTAATACGAGGAAAATTTTGTAATAATAATGTGCCAGAGCCAATCGTTAGATGCCCTACTTCTGAATTACCAACCTCCCCAAACGGTAAGCCCACACCCAAGCCAGAAGCTTCTAAAAGCACGCTAGGGTAATCCTTAATTAAAGAATTAAAAAAAGGCTTTTGAGCCAATGAAATTGCGTTGGATGAACTGGCTTGAGATATTCCAAATCCGTCCAGTATTATTAAAACTGATGGTTTAAAATTTAATTTCATATCACTATGAATTAAGCTCCTCTTTTATAATCTCTCCTAGCTTTTCTTCTGTTTCTTTTAATTCTTCTAAAATCTTTTTTTTCTTGTATTCATCATCTTCTTTTTCATACTCCACTACATTCATATTGTATTCATAGACAATGTCAGTAATTACTGGCAAGACCTTTGCTTTTTGATCTGGATCAGAGATGTTATGCTGTTCTAAGAAATACTCAATAGTTTTTTGTGAGACTTCATTTTCCATATTTATATATGAATTATAAAATTTGACATGAATTCTTAATCTTTTTTTTGCCTAAAAATACACTGTAAGCATCTTCGGCTGAATAATCATATAAAGATATAGCTGAAATTGCATTTGCCATTCTAACTGCTTCATCTAACGGTCGTTGATATATATTTCGACCAATCGCATGTCCACGAGTACCAGCAATATGGATTTGGTCGTGCAGATTCTTTAAAAATTTTCTAGTTTCTTTTTTATTGCCACCAACACAAATTACGCCAGTACGCCCGGCTGCGTTAACAACCTCTTTGTAGGCATTAACCGTTTTTTTATTATTTCCACCATAAGGATAGTGAGTTTTAACAAAATCAGCGCCTAGACAGGTTGCTACTCCAGCTCCACCAGCTAATAAATGAATGTCATTTTCGTTCTTAACTGCTTTACCACGCGGATACATCCATATTACTGCTAGCATACCGGCACAATGCGCGTCATGCACTATGCGAGCGCCTTGGCTAAACATTTCTGATTCATGCGAAGAACCAATATAAATTGTATAACCAACGCCCACTACATTTAATCCGCTTTCTTTTTTAAACTTTATAATGCCATCCATCGGAACCCAGCGATTACTAAACGGATCACCATATTTTCCGGTAAATAAATTTGTCCGTGAATTTACTTTTATTAAATAGGGGATGTTAGGATAATCACGTCCGTACTGAGCGATTAAACCTAGTTGAGTAGCAAACACACCAATTTTAGCTTTATCCGCAATTTTAAAATAATGCTCTGGGTCAGCTACTTCTTCAGGAATTCCGCGCCCAACAAAATCATCGTTTAGATGTTCAACTTTTTGGTCGCCAGCCATCATCATCATCCTACCAGTGCCACAAGTAGCTAATTTAAAATTTTTAATATATTCCTTTTCCTTACTCTTAGGAACATCGATGGGGATGTTGACTCTCATATAATTATAATTTATTTATAATTTGTAATATTATCTTCATTTTACCAAATTTACCATTTTTGCACAAATGAAAACAGGCGCCTCCCTAAGGAAACGCCTGCAAAGATCGAGTGTGAATATTGTTTTTAAGGACCGTCCCCTGTTGTATTCTCCGCTTCGGGAGAGGTATGTTCGGAACAGAGGCCGGGATAGAGCTCTTCCATACATTCCGGGCAAACACCATGACTAAATATACCGTCACTATGCTCTTGAATATAGAGCTCCATCTGTTGCCAGGTATTATCTTTTCTCCGAACCTTCTTGCAATTAGAGCAAGTGGGGATAATCCCAGACAATTGCCCCTCTCGCGCCTTCTCCAGCTCTTGCTGTAACGCTTTTGCTTTCTTTTGCTCCTTCTCCAGCTCTTGCTGTAACGCTTTTGCTTTCTTTGCGATACCGAGCACATACAAGCCGAGAGCAGCAGAGCACGCTGTATACAAGGATAGCGCGAATTGTAAAGTAAGCGTGTGCCATTGTAAAATCTAGCGCAAGACCAATTAATAGCACTAGAGATATGAACCCTACGCCAATGAATATGATCATTCGTTCAAATTTCATGTTCTATTACTCCCATTTCTGATATTGAATTAGCATTGAACATAGATAAATTATATTATCACATTACCGTGAAAAAGTCAACCCAACCAAAAAACGCCCCGTCTGGGCGTCGTTCGTAATTCATAATTCATAATTCTTAATTCGTAATTCACGGTTAGTATCCCTCGTATTCCCGCATCGTTAACTGCGCTTCAATCTGTTTAACAGTTTCAATAACTACCGCTACTACAATTAGCAAACTAGTACCTCCAATAGCTAACGCTTGAATGCCGGTAAAGTATCGCATAATCAATGGAAGAATAGCGATCAATGCTAAAAACAAAGCGCCAACCAGAATAATTTTGTAAGTTGTCTTCCCTAAGTATTCTTCTGTATGTTTGCCAGGTCTGATTCCGGGAATAAAAGCGCCTTGCTTTTGTAAATTTTCAGCCATCCGATCTGGATGAAAAATAACTTCTGTATAAAAATAAGTAAATCCAAAAACTAAAATAAAATATATAATTCCGTAGACTAATTGATTGTTAAAAAAAGTGATTGTCAATTCTGCTAGATTAGCAATCCAAGCGCTACGAGCATGAATAAAAAACTGAGCAATCATTGGTGGAAATAAAACTACTGAAATTGCAAAAATAATTGGCATAACTCCGGCCATATTAACTCGTAAAGGTAAGTGGCTATTAGTGCCACCATACATTCTATTTCCCCGAATCTGCTTGGCATAAACCACCGGAATATTACGCTGGCCTTCATTAATTATAACTACGCCGACAATTGTTATGATAGCAATAGCAATAAAACCAATTATTATAAATAATTGTGAAGCATCAAAAGTAATAATAGTTTGTTGAATGGCTCCTGGAAGTCCAGCAATAATACCAGCAAAAATCATTAATGAAATACCATTACCAATATTTTTTTCCGATATTAGTTCTCCAATCCACATTAAAAATACAGTACCACTAGTAATGATTGTTATCATTGAAGCTAACTGTATTGGAGTAACTCCGCTTAAAATTCCTAATTGTGAAGAACGCAATATTGCGATCATTCCGTATGACTGCAAAGCGGCCATTGGTACTGTTAAATATCGAGTCCACATATTTATTTTTTGTCTTCCAGATTCTTCTTTTTGCATTTCTTCTAAAGCCGGGACAATCATTGCTAAAAGTTGTATTATAATAGAAGCCGTAATATATGGAGCAACACCCATCATCACAACTGAAAAATTCTCCATGCCTCCGCCAGAGAATAAGTTCATTAAACCTAAAATTTGATTAGAAGAGAATAATTCTTTTAAAGCGCCAGTATCAACTCCTGGAATTGGAACATGTGCCGCAAATCGGAAAATAGCTAGCATTCCTAAAACAAACAAGATGTTCTTGCGTAAATCTTTAGCTTTCCAAATTTGAGAGAGTTTTTTAAACATAAGGAATAATTACTTTTTTTCTACAACTTTACCACCTGTTTTTTCAATCTGTTCTGCAACACTTTTACTTATTTTTACACCATTAAACTCCAAATTCTTAATTTTCAATTCACCTTTTCCTAAAATCTTTACTGGCTCTTTTATTGTATCAACTAATCCTACTCTTAACAAAGTTCGAGGATTTATTTGATCCTTATCTTTAAAATTCTTATTTAAATCACTTAAATTAACTGCTTGATTTTTTGGTTTATCACTCTTAAAACCACGTAATTTAGGAGTTTGCAATAACATTTGTTTCATTCCTTTACGCTTTAATCCTGATTTACCACCACTACGAGAACGCTGTCCTTTTTGTCCACGCCCACTATAAGTTCCGTGCCCCGAGGCATTTCCTCGACCCACTCTTTTTCGTTTTTTCTTTGCGCCTTTAGCTGGTTTAATTGTATGCAAACTTAACGGCATATTTAAAAATTATTTTTTAATATTATTTTGTGGTTCGTTATTTTTTTGTAATTCGTTACTTGTATCTTGCTTGCCCGCCCCACTTGCAGGGCTTGTGGCGGGTGCCTTGTTACTTGGTATATCAATATGTTTTAAATTGCTTAATGCTTCCACTACGCATTTTACATTATTAACCGGATTGTTAGTACCTAAAATTTTACCAACAATATTTTTAATACCAGCTAATTCTAATATAATACGTAACGCTCCGCCAGCAATAATACCAGTCCCCTGTTTTGCTGGTTTAAGCATTATTCTAGCTGCTCCAAATTTATGATTTAAGTTATGAGCAATCGTGCCTTTTATAATTTGGACATTAACTATTTTTTTCTTTGCTTGATCAGCTGCTTTAGTAATAGCTGCTGTTACATCTGCTGATTTAGCTAAACCAATTCCTATCTTGCCAGTTTTATTACCAACAGCCACACAAGCTCGAAAACGCATTCTTTTTCCGCCTTTCATAACACGAGTAACACGTGCTATGTGTATAATTTTTTGTTCAAATTCATCTTTCTCACCCTTACCATACTTACCACCGCCTGGTCTTCTTTTTTTAAATGCTTTATTAAAAAATTTACCACCTGTTTTTTCAACGGCTTTGGGAGCGTTTCCACTATCGGCTGGTTTATCTTTTGGCTGCACTTCACTATCAGATTTCTTTTCAATCTTATTGTCTAACTCTTTATTTTTGTCGTCTGTTGTTTGATTCATAATTCTTAATTCATAATTCTTAATTCGATATTCTATATCTTAAGGCCAGCTTCACGAGCTGCTTCAGCAATTGCTTTTATTCGACCATGATATTTATTTCCACCTCGATCAAAAACTGCTTGTTTAATTCCTTTTTCGCTTGCTTTCTTAGCTATCAATGTTCCAGCGGCTACGGAAATTTCTGTTTTGTTTCCTTTTTGGCCTGCTTCTTTTAAATTCACGCTAGCTAAAGTTTTTCCCGCCTCATCATCAATCAATTGTATATAAAAACTAGCGTTGCTTCTAAACACACTTAAACGCGGTCGTTCAGCAGTTCCTGATATTACGGACCTAGTTCTTATTTCACGTTGTAATTTATTTTTT
>Ga0222667_1001042_pt1 | contig 10366 bp, 11 predicted proteins | sample AntAcemetagen657_FD_179854 | JGI IMG/M metagenome (GOLD analysis project Ga0222667, IMG submission 179854) | Saline water microbial communities from Ace Lake, Antarctica - #657 | ecosystem: Environmental > Aquatic > Non-marine Saline and Alkaline > Saline | place: Antarctica: Ace Lake... | reverse complement strand
TGATGCTTGGATTAATGCAACAATTTATAATAAAACAGAAGTAGATGATATAAATACTTCAGTATCTAATTATGTTCTTGAAGTAAATGCTACAAACTTTCAAACAGACACAGATACATTTGTTGCAAATTATTCTACATTCTTAACTCACGTTCCATTATCAATTTTAAACAATGGCACTTATTCAATAGGAGACACAGACACATTCGCATTAAATTATTCAACATTTTCCCCTTTAACAGACAACTCCATGGCTGATACTTTACATAGACATTCTGAATTAAGTGCAAGTGATGGAACACCAGATAGGGCTTTGGTTGTTAATGCTTTAGGCAACGTCGGCATCGGGACAGCGAGTCCTTTGGCAAAATTGCATATTGAAGGAACGTTTGGAGATGCTTACGACCCAATATTAAGATTAAGTGATACAGAAACAGCTGATGCCTTTTTTCAAATATCTGAATCTACAGGTACAGCTAGTGTATTCCTTCCAACAATTAAATCCCAATCAAATTATGGAGGAAGAGGATTCATATTTATCGGTCAGGTTCTTCCTGCTGATGATGTTCTGGCAGCAGGTGCTGGGGTAGTAGCTTTTAGTGCCCGTCAGTCAGATGATACACCTATAGAAACTGCTAACTTGTTTAGTTTTAGTAATGTTAATACGGCTGTTATGTTAATAGACAAAGACGGCAACATCGGCATCGGGACGACTGTTCCAAACCAGAAGTTAGAAGTTGCTGGAACAATAAACGCAACAGCATTCAAATTGTTAGATAGTAATAAGATATACTTCGGAACAGCAGATGATGTTTCACAAACAATGGATGGAAGTTTCTTTAATATAACAAACGAAGTTTCAAGCATTAAGATGTTCTTCAAAGGATTTTTAGGATATTTTTTTGATGCAGATACTTATTTTGCAGATAATAATTTATTAGATATAAATGATATTGGGAGTACTTCTGATGAAATAGATGACATATATGTTGGAACAAATCAAAGGACATATTATGGAGATGGGCAAGAAGGTTCAATTTTTTATAATGGTACGGCACTTATTATTTCATAATTAAAATGCATTGGTCAAAAAATCCTAAAATGAGAGAGAAAGTATTGAAAAAGATAGTTGGAACCCAGTTTAAAAAAGGGCAACCCTCACTAAAAGGGATGTTAGGAAAAAAACATTCTGAAGAATGGAAAATAAACCAATCAAACAGAATGAAAGAAGAATATAAATCTGGAAAAATTAATCCTATGTTAGAAAAAATTCCTTGGAACAAAGGTAAAAAATGTAATTATCTTATTAAAAATAATCATGCTAAAGAAAATAAACCTAATGAAACAAGTTTTAAAAAAGGAGAACAAAATAAGAATTTTGGAAAAGATTGGTCTAATATGAAAGGAAAAAATCATTGGAATTATAAAGATGGAATTACCCCATATATTGTATTACTAAGACAATCAGCAATGTATCAAATATGGAGAAATGCGGTTTTCTTAAGAGATGATTTTACTTGTCAAGATTGTGGAAGGAGAGGTATATTTCTTCATGCACACCATATAAAATCATTTGCAGATTATTCAGAGTTAAGATTTAAAATAGAAAATGGGCAAACTTTATGTAAAAATTGTCATGCAAAATTACATGCAAGTTTGAGAAGAACAGCACTGGTGATAGGATAAAATGAAAAAACAAATAATAATTTTAATGTTGATTTTATTAGTTGGAACTATGTTTGCTTTTACTCAAATAAATTATTCAATTATTTTTGATAAAGCAGAAAAAGAGGTTTTAACTTCAATAGGAATTATAGAACCAACAATTACTAATTGTATCAAAATGGATAATTATACTTGCAAATCAAATATTTATGAAAAATCTGGGATAAATAAAGATATTGAAATAATAACTAAATATTGTGAAGAATATGAAATTGAATTTTATGATGGTGCTTGTTTGAACTATTCTTATACAGAATCACAAGTTTGTTTAAATTGGACAGATGAAAATCAAACAATCTGTTCTGAATATGAAACAATCCAAGTTCAAGGAAATTGTACTAAATATGAAATTTTAAACAGAACAACAAGTGAATGCAAAACTTGGAAAACATTAACACAAACTGAAATAGAAACAGAAATGAAGATTAAGGCAGAAGAATTACTTTTAAGAATTGTAGACATCCAAAACAAAAGAGATGAGGTTAAGGAAGTTTTAACTGATGAAATAAATATTGAAATAAAGGAGAAGGCAATATTATTAGAAAAATGATAAACCAAACATTTTTAAATAAACAAATCCATAATATAAACTATGGACAGAAGGAATTACAAAATAAAGAAATTTATATACGAGAGGTTTATATTCAACAAACCTCAAGTAGTTATAGAAGATTCTATCTTGGTTTCTTCTGTCCAAATAACTACTTGGGGGTTGAAATGTTTAAACAAGAACTAAAAGAGTTTGATAATTATCTTTTATTAAGTAAAGGATTACAAAAGATTACAAGAGAGGGACATTTAACTTCAATTAATATTATTCTTAAAAAAATACAAATAGAAAATCCTTCTCATTCAGAATTTCAGGAACATATAATTTGGATGCACAACAAAGAATATAGCCATAGTCATATAACCAATACAAGCAAGGCAATAGAATATTTTACAGAGTTTCAAGGAAATCCTTTGAGAATAGCAAAGACAAGACGACCAAAAACTTTAATCACAGAAGTTCTTACAGAAGCAGAAGTTAATGCTATGATTAGAAATACTAAAGACATAAGAGAAAAAGCAATGATTTCTCTTCTTGCATTTTCAGGAATAAGAAATTTAGAGTTCTGTAATTTAAAGGTTGAAGATATTGATTTTGGAGGAAATCAAATAATGGTTCGAAATGGAAAATACAGCAAAGACCGAAGGGCAAACATTGGTTCTGCATGCACAAATATTTTAATAGAATATATTATGGAAAATAGAAAACAAAAAGGAGAATTTCTATTCACAACAATTCAAAAAAATAACCAATACCAAACAAGTGATTTAAGAAAGTTTATCAGAATCCTTGCAGAAAAAACTAAAATAGAAAAAAGAGTTTATCCTCATTTATTTCGTCATGCACTTGCAACCAATCTTTTAAAGCGAGGGGCAAATATAATTCTTATCCAGGAGCAATTAGGACATTCAGACATAACTACAACATGCCACTATATCGAGAGATTACCTTACAAAATTAAATCAGAATATGAACATTTTATTCCTGCTTATGTTTAAAAATAAATAAAAAATGAGTAAAAGGATATATCTTGAAAGTGCCAAAAAATGGGCAATTAAGGCAGGGATACCTGCGGTTGGGAGTATCTTTTTAATTTTTATGTATATTAATAGTTTGGGTATAATTGATTCTGTTCAATATTCAGGTGATACAATTTGTGCGGGGACATTAGATGACCCTTGTTATGCATATTTGAATCTTTCATTTAAAGAAGACGTGTTCATATATCCAGTTGAAGGAGTGCCAGATCCATGGGGTAGAGATACACTTTTTAATTTTGACCCGAATGTTAAATCTTGGAAGTTAGAAAGAAGTTGGGGAAAAGGTTGGAGAGAAATTCCATTAGATAAAACTTGTACTGGAACTTGGTGTGGTGCAAAAGATAGTTCAGGTTGTAAATATTCAATAGCATTTAGAGAAGGAAGAAATTATCAATTAAGAATTACTGGATATAAAAAATCACCTTATGATATAATCAAGTGGGGAGCTTTTTCTGGAGTTGATGAAATAGATCCAAGTTGGTTTGGAATAGATAGGGATATTGGTTATAAAGAAAAATCTGAAATAACTTACACCCCGTCAACAGATACAATTTGTAATAATGGCGAATGTAGTTTATCTTTATATTCTGGAATTAGAAATGTTTATGAAGATAATACTTGGAAAAGAATTGAAGATGCAAAAAGTTTAAAAGGTTCTGATATTGAATGTGTAGTTGATTTTGATGGAGAGTATATGGCTGAATGTTTAGATTATAATTATACTCATAAAAAAATTAAATTTAAAATTAATAAAAATGAAAATAAAAATAAAGATATTCCCATAAAGAATTTTAAAATAAGTTATAATGAAACAACTGGTAAGAAGATTAAAGAAAAGATTAAAGAAAAAAAGATTAAGTTTAAAGATTTAGGGGAAGAAATAGTTTTATGGATAGAATCAGAATTTGGTGATGAGTTACATTTTGGAGAAAATTCAACAGTAATTGAATTACATGACCCAGATACAGAAATATTGGACGATAGTTATGGTAGGAAAAGTGCAGCAGATACTAACTATGGTTCAGATATATCGATGTCTATCACGACTGGTGCTACGGAAGCAAGGTCATATATCAAATTTAATCTTTCTGCGATTCCTCCAGAAGCGATAATAAATTCTGCTGTGTTGCGTCTTAGACTAGCGTCTTTAGATGGATATGCTTCTTCTCATAATGTGTCTGTATTTCATGTTTATGACTCAACATGGAATGAAAGTTCGATAACTTGGAATAATCAACCATGTGGAGTTAATTTTGATGATAGTGGTAACTGTAATTTAACTTCTGAAAGTAATACTACTTATGATGATAGAGATGGTGATAGTATGATGAATTGGGATACAACTCAAATGGTAACAGCTGAAACTGGTAATAATATTTCTATGGTTCTGACAAAAGATGGCACAAGTGGTATGCTTGGTCCTAGAACAAAAGAAAATGCGTATGTTTTTGGTCGTCCATGGCTTAATATAGATTATTCACTACCAGACACAATAAAACCAACATACTCAAACGCTCAAACAAATACAACAATAGCAGGAGAATCGATTTTATTCTCTATTTTATATAATGATGATACTGCATTAGAATCAGATGGAGGATATATTTTCTCAACAAATAATTCAGGTGTTTGGGTAAATGATTCTTTAATAATATGGACTTCAACTCCTCAATGGGCAAATGTTTCAAAGACACTTCCTAATGCTGGAAATAGAACAGATTATAGATGGTATGCAAATGATTCAGCAGGGAATATAAATAATACTGAAATATTTTATGTAGAAATAACTGCAGGAGACACTTGCACATATTCTTCAGGGACATGGGCAGTAAACTTTATAGATAATTGTTCAATTACAGAAAATGTAAACTTAGCAGGAGAAAATTTAACTTTGCATGGAGATGTTGGAAGATTTGATATTAGAGCAGTTATAGCAAATTATGATAAAATAATTAAACACGGCGATGGAGAAATAGCAATTTGGAGTGGAGGCTCAATTACACAATGAAATGTTTAACAATTTTAGCGATTATTTTAGTTTTTCCTATATGTTCTTCTTTGACAATTGAAAATGTAACCTTTCAATCAGATACACATATAGTTTATGTTAATGGTTCAATTTCTTTAAATGAAACAATTATTACTGATGAATCAATGATGTTTTATAATATTTCTGATGGTGGTAGATTTGATAATTCAAATGATACTGGTGTTTCTAATGTTTCATTTTATGGATTGGATTATTCAATTAAGAATGATATTAGATATGGAAATGGTACAATCATAAAGGATTTATCTGATATTAATGTTTCTATTCCAATAGATAGTTATATAGAAATAGGAAATGCTGATATTAATTATTCTGTCGCTTTGCCTTCTCAGATAATTAGATTCCTAAATTGTTCTCCAGATTGGACTTATTATCCAACAAAACCAAATGAACAAACTACAACTATTGCTGCAATTAATTCCACAAATAATGGAACTCTTATTGAAGATTTTCAAATAAAATATATCGGAAGTATAAATACTGGATGGACATTATTTGCTTGTAATGATTCAAGTGAATTAGACCCAGATAATGATGCGGATTGTTTTACTTTAACTGATTCATTTCAAACAATTTGGAATAATGTTTCAGCAGACGATGAAAAACAAATTTGGTTATATGGAAACTGTTCAGAAGTATCTGCTAATCCTGGTGTTAGTATAGAAATGGTGGTGGCATAAATGGCAATACCAATTTATGTAGAATTAAAGAAAGAATTAAGTGAAAGTTTTAGTTTTTCTGATTCTTATGAAAAAGCATGGTCTATTATAAGAGAATTAACAGAAGCTAATTCATTTTCAGATGTTGAGTTAAAAAGCATTCAAAGAGAATTAACCGAGGCAAATACATTTTCAGATAATTATTCAAGAGTCTGGGATGTAGTTAGACCATTAACAGAGAGTTTTAATTTCAGCGAAGATGAAATAAAGAATATCCAGAGAGGATTAATTGATACAATTAATTTGGAAGATATTGAGACAAATACAATAGGAAGGATATTAACAGATGCCTCAAGCCTTTCAGATAATTATTCAAAAATCTGGAGTGTAGTAAGAGAATTTTCAGAAGCATTAGCTTTATCAGAGGGAGATTCTCGTTTAGTATTAAAAATACTCTCTGAAAGTTTTGGTTTAAGTGGAAGTTTAATAAGAGATATTGCAAGAGAATTAACAGAAGCAAATAGTTTAAGTGATTCTTTAATTAAATCTATAAGTAGAGAAATTACAGAAAGTTTTACTTTGGCTGAAGCATATTCAAGAGTATGGATTATTATTAGGACTTTGTCCGAAACATCAAATCTAAGCGATGCTGTAATAAAAACAACAGCAAGAATATTAATTGAAACAATAACTCTTTTTGATTCAAGGATTTTTTCAATTTCAAGAATATTCCCAGAAACAACAAACTTATCGGATATAGAATTAAATTTTATAGAAAGATTATTATCAGAATCAATTACTTTATCTGACGGAGATTTTGCTAATTTAATAAGAATTTTAACTGAAAACTTTTCTATTTTAGATTCTAAGTCTATTTCTTTAGGCTTAACTTATTCTGAAGAACTTAATTTATCTGCTGTTATTGATAAATATACAGGAAAAACATTATTAGAAACTTTAACTCTTTTAGATAATTTTTCGTATTCTTTTAAAAGAATTATAAATTTACTTGAGAGTTTGTCTCTTTCAGATAATTTTATTACTAATTGGATAACCTTAAGAACTTATTCCGAAAGTCTTTCTTTAACAGCTACAGAAACAGTAAACATATCATTAAGGGAACTTCTAGAAACAATGAATCTTTCAGACGGAGATATTTCAAATATTATAACTAAACTCTTCTCAGAAAGTTTTTCATTGTTTGATGTAATTAATGGATTAATTGGTATGAAAGCTCTTTTAAAATTAGTCGATATAAAACCAACAGCCTTAAAATTAGAAAATATCAAACCAACTGCATTAAAATCAATAAATATTAAACCAACTGTTTTATCAACAATAGTTAACGAAACATAAATTATTTAAACATGAAAAACTATAAAATACTATGATTTGTAAAAGATCTAAACATTCAAAAGAAACTAAAGAAAAAATAAGCAATTTACTAAAAGGTAAACATAATTCTCCTAACACAGAATTTAAAAAAGGACACAAGCATTCTCCAGAAATAAAAAAAAAATTGAGTTTAGCTGGCAAAGGGAGATTTTGTTCTCAAGAAACAAGAAAAAAGATGTCAAAATCTCATAATGGTTTAGATTCTCCGATGAAGGGAAAAAATCATTCTGAAAAAACTAAAAGAAAAATGAGCTTGATTACTAAAAGAAACATGAATAATCCAGAAATATTAAAGAAGGTTCTTACTAGAAGAAATAAATCTTCTTTGGAGATAAAATTTGAAGATTTAATAAAAGATCTTAACATGCCCTATAAATTTGTTGGAAATGGAGAAGTTATAATCGCTAGAAAATGTCCAGATTTTATTAATACTAATGGAGAAAGAATAGCAGTTGAAGTTTATTATAGAAGACATAAAAATCAATTTAGAAATGGATTAAATGTTTGGAAAGCAGAAAGATTTAAGTTATTCTCTAATGCCGGGTGGAAATTAGTGTTCTTTGATGAGACAGAAGTTAATAAAGAAATAATCAAACAAAAATTAGGAGGTGAATTAAAATTGCAATCTTAATACGTTGGAATATCCCAGATTCTGGTGAAATAGATTTTACTACAACTTATATTTATAGAGCTACATCCGAAACTGGAACTTACTCTGAAGTTTCTAGTCAAGTTATTTCTGATAATACTTATTTTGATGAAGATGGTACTCTTACAAGTTGGTATAAAATAAGATTTTATGATACTGCTACAGAAGCATGGTCTTCATATTCTGATGCTATGAAAGGTGGAACATACATTGGATATTGTTCTCTTAATTATGTTAGAGACTTGTGTAATATAACTACTTCTGATCTTACTGATACTGAATTATATTCTTTAATTGAAAAATCAACTCCTGTTTTAAATGCAGATATTAATTCAAAAGTAATTAGAGAAAAAATAACTGGAATTGATAATACAAGAAAAAATGAAGTAAATGGTATTAACACAACTTACTATGTTCAAAATTGGAGAGGAAGATTTATTGCAGACAGCGATGATAATGCTTTAGTAAATACTAGTGATATTACTGTTTACAAAGTAGCAAGTGATGGAACAGAAACAACTTTGACTGTTAGTTCAATTACTCCAAATGAAGGTAAGTTTGTTTTATCTACTGCTCAAAGTGATGGAACTCTTTATGTTTCTTATCAGCATGCTCCTCTTTCTGAATCAGACCCAGATGAACAAATTAAATTAGCTTGTGCTTATCTTTCTATTGCTTTTGCTTATGAAAAAATAAATCGTGGAATGTCTCCTCAACAAGTTTATGGAAATGTTAGATTTATGAGAGATATGAGGGCTGGTAATGATTATTTTCAAAGATATGAAAACCTTATTACAAAGATAAATAGCGAAATGGGAGATTACGGAGAAGCACCTGATATGTCTACTGGTCTTTATTCTATTGGAGGGAGGTCTCGTTAAAATGTCTGAGGATTTTGTTAGTTTAAATGAAACTCCTGAAAGCGAAGAAGATTTAGTTGGAGATGCCATTGATAAACTTACTAATTTGGAGGAAGAATAATGACATCTGGAGTTTATAAAAGAACAGAAGAGCATAAGGTAATATTGCGGAAGAATAGTGCTTTTAAAAAGGGTCATAAAATTAGTCTTGGAAAAAAATATCATTTAGGTTTTAAACATTCTGTAAAAACTAAAGAGAAAATTAGCAGTATACAGAAAAAACAATTTTCTTCTGGAGATAGAAAAGTTTGGTGTGAGGGATTAAAATTAACAAAAGAACATAGAAAAAAAATGAGTGAATCTCATCAAGGTCAATTTTCAGGAGAAAAACATTGGAATTGGCAAGGAGGGAAGACTTCAATTAAAAGAAGAATCTGGGCACTTAGAGAATATCAAAAATGGCGTTCTGAAGTTTTTAAAAGAGATAATTATCATTGCCAACATTGTGGAACAAAATCTGAAAAAGGGATAAAAGTTTTTTTAGAAGCACACCATGTTATCCCTTTTGCTAAAATTCTTCAGGAGTTTAATATTAAAACTATTGAAGAAGCATTAAATTGTAAATTATTATGGGATTCTGGTAATGGGATTACTTATTGTAGAGAATGCCATCTTTTATTAGATGAAAATATTGGGAGGCCTGTAAAATGTGCCCACTTTTAAACTCGAGATTTATTCAGAAAAATATTCAAGCAGTTGGAAACACTTGTACAATAACTGTTGTTACTAGAACTTATGGTACTGATGAATATAGAACTAAAACAGAATCAACTGCAGATACTACAGGTGTTAAATGTTTTGTTCATGTTCTTAGTAACGAAGATGACTCTGTAAAACAAGGAGAGGCTCGCGTTGGAAGTTTAGTTTTTTGGTTTGATTCTGATAGATCTGCAATAATTGTTCAAGGTAATAGGATTACTTGGAATTCTGATACCTATCAAATTGCAAATGTTAAACAATATAAGGCTGAAGGAAATACTCTTTATTTAATTGAAGCAGTTGTTGAACAAATTTAAACATTTTATTCTTTGGAAAGATTTAAATAATCTATTCTCATAGTTTTCTTATTGGAACAATTTCCAGCCCTTGATGCGTCAAGGCTAATCCCTGGTGGAGGAAAAAATGACTGTAACTGTTAACAAAGAAACTATACTAAAGAATGTTTTTAAAAACTTCTATGATTTAATCGTCGCTATTAGTGGTTTCTCTACAATTGTTTGGCCTACTTTTCCTTATAATGTTTTAGATGCCAAAGGTGATTACCCTGTTATTGTAATTAATTCTCCAGAAATTAGTTGGGAACCATTTACATTAAGTAAGAATGTTGTAGAAGGAACTATATCTATTGATGTTTTTACTAATACTCCGTCGGAGACTG
>Ga0222667_1001039_pt1 | contig 10375 bp, 22 predicted proteins | sample AntAcemetagen657_FD_179854 | JGI IMG/M metagenome (GOLD analysis project Ga0222667, IMG submission 179854) | Saline water microbial communities from Ace Lake, Antarctica - #657 | ecosystem: Environmental > Aquatic > Non-marine Saline and Alkaline > Saline | place: Antarctica: Ace Lake... | reverse complement strand
ATATTTCCTTTCTCTCTTTCCAAAATCTCTGTTGAGTTATTAATCCTAAGATAAATCTCTCTAATAATAATTCTTCCATATCAACAGCATTTCGCACATCTTCTTTCCAAAAGAAAGCAAATTGTTCTTGAGGTTTCCATAAATCATTTGTTTTCTCTTTCTCACTCAATGCTTTTTCATCTCCAGTTCTAACTAATTCTTCTCTTAATTGTTGGTCAAACTCTTGGCTTTCTTCACTCATTTTAAATCTCCAAAGATTTCATCAATTATACTAAATACAGCATTATTTTCTTCCCTAATTTCATAATAATCCTTAATTTCTTCTTTCAACCTATCTACTGCTTGGGCTACATCTTTATAATGAAATCCATATCTAAAATCATCATTATCCCATGCTACTTCTTTTTCTCTCAAAGGTTTTTCTTCAAAACTATCTAATCTTTCCATAGCCTTATCTATTTCTTTTTTGTTAAATGTTATTTCTGTCATTTTGATTATTAGCCCCCGTTTATGGTCCCGGGAGGGATTAGGTAGCTAATCTAATCCCCATAAGCCCGCATTAGTACTCCTGAAGGATGTTAATTCATCCTTAAGTATGATTGAGGACGGCAGGATTGTTTCACCTATGTCGCTCTCGGTGGCAATCTTTACAAAGCCACACAACTTTTAAAGGTTGATTATAATCTTCGTGATGTGCTTCTAAAAACAAATCTCTCCACTTGCAATTTGAACATCTATGTGGTTGAATTAATTTTCCGGACTTAATTGCCCTTTGAACTATTTCTCTTGCTTTAATCTTTTCAGGATATCTTTCCTTTTGTATCTTCTTGTAATGATAGTTATCCTTACTTATTCCATTCTTCCAATTAGGATTGTTCTCTCCTTCTTGGGAATGTTTTTCATGTTTTGCTAATGCTCCCTTTCTTGAAAGCTCTTGCACATTTGTTTGTTTTCCTTTTCCGAATGTCATTTGATTATTAGAGAGTTTTAAAGTTCTCTCAACTTCGCCCTCATAAATTAAATAATAATAAATTAATAAATTGTTTTGTTAATTATTCTAACTGAATAATTGTATATGAAGTTTTTAATCCTGTTCCTTCTTTCTTAACCTTAAATGTTTTAAGATTAGGTTTTTCTTCTAAGATTGCTTTGAGTTGTTTCAAAACAACATCTGGAACACGATAATCTTCACCATCAATTACAATTACGTTGATCTTAAATTCATCATCAGTTTCCTCTTTGAACTTTCTTTCAAGTAAGTTCATCTCAACAGAAACTGCTTCTAGGTCTGCAACGTTTTTTGTTTGTGGTGCTTCATATGCTTGTGCGTTTTCTTTTATGCTTCCCATTGTTTATTTCCTCCTTTCATTTTTGTTTTAACTGAAATTCTCTAAAGAATTTGATTTAATTGCTGAAAATTTAATAATCCCAAATATTATTGCAAAGATTAAAATTACTCCTAATACCAAAAATGGCCATAAATGTATTTCTTCTTCTTCAATTATTGGTTCAATTATTATTTCTTCTTCTTCAGGAGTATCTTCTTCTACAACTTCTTCATTATTATATGTTGGGTACTTAGAAGCATCTCCATAATCTCTCCCTGAAACACTATCTACTACATGAATTATTCTTGAACTTGAACTACTAGAACTTCCACCTGAACTAGAAACTTTAATTATTGTTTCTTCTTCTTCACTTTGGAATAAAATACTAAAAGAACCTGTAGGTAAATCTCCAGGGAAAGTTACACTAATCTTTTCTAGGGTTATATTTACAATTAACCCTTCAATAATAGTATTGTTATCTTGAATACTCCAAGTAAGATTATCATTTAAAGTATTATCAATTGTTTTTGTTTCTCCTGGATATATAGCACTAACTAAAGTTAAACTCATTAAGAGTATTCCGAATATTACCATTGTTTTTGATTTCATTTTAAAAATTTTTATTGGCCTCTTTTTCTTTTTTAATTTCCTTTCTTTTAATTTTCCTCTTGACATCATATTTTTGATTTATCATTTTCCTTTTCTCAGGATTTTTTTTATCCCACCTTCTATTATTTTCTCTTAATTGGTTTTTATGTTCCTCTCTATACTTTCTTCCATATTCCAATGCTTTTTTCTTTTCTTTTATTGTTTTTTCCATTTTATTATGATGAGAGTTTGAAAGTTCTCCCAACTTCTAATTTAAAAAATAAAAATTTAAATTTAAATTTGTGTTTAGCCTCTTGCTACACTAACTATAACTTCACAACCGTTTACTGCCGGAGCATCTCCGGGAACAGTAAAATCCATACCATCAACAAGAGTTCCTTTTCCGGGAACAGGGCTGCTTCCAACTAAAGTTTCTTCAGGGAAAGCTACTGCACATTCAGCATAATTTTCTAATCCAGTTGTAATTTCGCTTGTAATTGTATAATCAATTGGTGCTTCTCCGGCATTATCTATTTTAACACATAGCTTTCTACTTTCTGCTGGAAACATATTCCCAGTTGGAACGCTAGTATCACCTGTGCTAAACCATTCTGAAGAATCAAGTGCCAAATCATTACAATTTCCATGTATAGCCACATCATAATTACCAGCATCTCCTAGAACAGCATATTGAACTGCGAAAGGTTCATCCACTCCAACCTCAAACTTAAATGAATTAACTATTAAACCTGCTGTAACTAAAGCCATTGCAAAAAATCCAATCACTCCAAAAATCATTAATTTTTTATTCATATTATTTTTCCTCCTTATAATTATATTAAAAGTATTCTTCTAATAAATCTTCCCCCTCTATTCTTTTTTCTTTATATTTATTCAATAATTTAAAATCTTTAGCATAATCTTTCTGATCTTGCTTTAAATGTTTCAAAAATGGAGATTCTTTTAATTTACCCCTTTTAGATTTAGAATTATCTTTCCTAACTTCTTTAATTAATCTTTCCCTCATTGTTCTTCTAGTTTGAATAACTTCCAATTCGCAATCAACAAAAACATTCTGTAGAAATGGAAGAAATATGTTTGCAGATTCATTTGAACGGAAATATTGGGGCTTATTATCATATTTTACAACCTTTTGAGTTCCCATATAAACTACTCCATACGTTTTTGGTCCATTGCTCCAGTATTTTCCCATGTTTATTTGACTCATCTTTTATTTAAATAGTTTCATTGAAACTATGAAATGACACTTTTTAGGTGTTTTTTCATTTGAACATTTTAATCTTTTCTTGTGCTTTCTTATAATCAGGAACAATATAAATTCCATTATTTCTTCTTTTCTTTTCTCTATAAAGTTTCAGAGTAGTTAATCTTCTACCAATCCATCTTTCATTAAGGAAATCATCATTTCTCCCTAGAAAGTCCTTAAACCTTTGAGTAACATCTTTAATTGATAACCAAGCATCACTTTCTTTTTCCTGGGAGAAGAAGTCATAAAGACTAATATCTAGGTTCTCATTAAGTTCTTGCTCCTTTCTTTCTGTGAATATTACCTTTAAAGTTTTAGCTGTTTCTTCAAGAACTCCTAATTGTTCAGCTAAAATGAAGAGAGGTAAACATAATTCAATCTCTCTTCCATTCAATTTTGTTTCTTTAACTATATTGAAGAATGGTGTAGTTTGTGTAGTTTGTGTAGTTTGTGAAGTAGTGTATATAGTGTCCTCAACCCCCTTATTCCATGTTTGGTATACTCCCAACAAGGAAACTACACTACACAAACTACACCTTTTTAAGATGTCTTTAGCATTAATTAGGTCAATTTCGTGTTCAAATAGCTCAATTAGGTTAATTTTGTTCTCATTATTACTTTTTTCCAGGATTAATGTTATACACCTATCTTTTAATGCTTCATCAACTAATCCATAAATATTTGCCATTGAAATTGGGCGATAAACATCAAACTTTTCAACAACATGGTCTTCACCATCAAATTTCTTAACTTTCCTCATTCTCTTAACTTTAGTTCCCTTTTTGTATGCAGAGTTAAGTAATTCTTTTAGGTTCTCTGCTCCTTTCCTACCTAATCCCTCAAACTCATCAATACAGAGGGTTCCATTTTCTCGGAATAAGACTGCTTCTGTAAGAGCATTTAACATTTCACCATCTTTTGAAAGAAATGCAATAAGTTTAAGGGTTCTAGTCTTTCCTGACCCCTTCATTGCATTTAAAAATAAATAAGGATAAGAAGGAAAATCTTTATGAGAATAGGTTCCCATAATCCAAAGGGCAATGATGTTATAATTTTCTGGGCTTAAATCTAAGTATTTTTTTAGGCCCTGTATGATAAAATTGTAAGCATATTGAAGATTTATTTTAATTTCATCTTTCTCATTTTGAGAGAGTGGTTTAATATCTCCTTCTTGCTCTAAATCAACCTTAATCTCTTCTGCAATTTTTTTAGCTTGTTTTCTTGTTACCATTTATTTCCTCCATTTTTTTAATGAATGTAAATAAATCTCCTTTCTCTCCACAAGAAAAACAAAAGAAAGTATTTCTTTCATCATCAAAACTTAAACTTGTTTTATTTATTCCACCATGTAAAGGACAAGCACACCTATTTTTTACTAATTTTAATCCGTATTTTTTAGTTGCAACTTGACTTATCTTTAATCCAATTTCTTTAGAGTAGGGATCAATAATAGATTTTTTTTCATTTGAAAGAATTATTTTTAATAGTTCAGGGTCTTTTAAGTAATCTTCATCATTCACCTCTAATTCTTGAAGTGATCTATCAATAGCTTCTAATATCATAGGAAACCCATTAAGTTCTATTGCTTGTTTCATGTAGAATTTTAAATTATGCATTAGGTTTGGGGCTTGATAACCTTTATATATTTCCATAAAATTCCTCCTTAACCTCTTGTGCAATAGCTCTAAATCGTGTTTTAAGTAACTCTGGCTGCTTTTTAAGTTCTTTACACCAGAATAGTACCTCATCTCTTGATTTAGCAGGTTCTTCCCCAACATATTCTAAACAAGCATTAACAATTTTTAATTTATAATAATTATGATGGTCTTTACACAAATAATGTCTACCATCTTTATCAATTCCTCCAAGATATCTAGGAATATCATGGCTTAATTCTAATTCTCCATCTGAAAAGTATTTCTCACAATAGGCACAGTTCATTTTAATCCCCCACATTCAATGCAGTATCTAACGTTGAGGTTCATTCTTCCCTAAACCTCTCAACTCTTTTTAATTCTATAAAAAATATAGGAGTTGCCCCATTAAGTCTATCGTTAATAATAAAGAACTCAGGTTCAGAAACTTCAATTATTGATCCATTGTAAAATCTTTTATCTTTACAAAGAACATGGACCATAGCTTTTTCTTTAAAAAAGTAAGCAACCCTTTTTATCATTTCATTTCCTTCCATGAAAAGTTTAGAAATAATTATTATTTAAATGTTTACTGTCATTTTAAAGTTTCAATAATTTGAGGGATTTTTCTTCTCATCTGTTCTATTTCCACCACCCTTTTTGTAGGGATGTTTTTTATTCTCTTTTTCTTTCCACTTTTTATTTTTCCTTTCCATGTTATAATTTAAGGATTTGAACTATATAAAAGTGTATCATATAATTGTTATTATATGAATGAAATAAGGTGTAACTACTATTATTTACAACTAAATTTCATATAAAACCACAAAGTATATAAAGGATAGTTTATTTAATATTTTACAATGAAAACAATAATTGAGTTAGAGAAGGAAAAAAAGGAAAGAGAAAACTTCCTAATTTTTTCAAATAAAGAAATTCAAAGTATAATAAGAAATAATGATTATGCTTTAAAATTAATAAAAATAAAATTACAAATAAGAAGAGAGGATTTGGAAATTCTTGATGAGGTCCATCCTGATATTGATTTATTAAAACAAAAACTTCAAGGAAAAGAAGTGGAGAAAAAATCATAATGGCAAAAAAAACCATACAAATTAAAAATAGATATACAGAGGAAATTATCTTTGAGTGTGAAGCTGAAAGTATTAAAGAAGCTGTAGAGATTGCTATAATGAAGAAAGCAAACCTTAGTGAAGCAAACCTTAGGAAAGCAAACCTTAGTGAAGCAGACCTTTGGAAAGCAGACCTTTGGAAAGCAAACCTTAGTGAAGCAAACCTTAGTGAAGCAGACCTTAGTGAAGCAAACCTTAGGAAAGCAAACCTTAGTGAAGCAGACCTTAGTGAAGCAAACCTTAGTGAAGCAAACCTTAGTGAAGCAGACCTTTGGAAAGCAAACCTTAGTGAAGCAAACCTTAGTGAAGCAAACCTTAGTGAAGCAGACCTTTGGAAAGCAGACCTTAGGAAAGCAAACCTTAGTGAAGCAGACCTTAATTGTATTTTTTATAATACAAAAGTTAATTTATCTCAAAGAAAGTATATAACAGAGGACACCGATTTATTTAAAATTGTTGAGGAGTCCTCTTCAAATTTAAAAGAAAACAAAGTGGAGAAAAAAGAATAATGGCTAATGAAATATTTTGGTTTGTAGGAGTATATGTGATACTAGCATTGTTCTACATGGTTGCTTTAATAAAAGTAATACTTATGATGAGGGAAACAAATAGGATGGAGGACAATAAAAATGCCTAAAGCATCACCAATACCATGTACAAGAGAAGAAATGGATGCAATCCTAAAAACAAGCATGGATGATGATTTTTTCTTTATGTTATTCAAAGTTGCAAGGAAAACTGGAAGAAGGTTAGGAGAATATTATGAAGTGAAAGTTAAGGATGTTGATTATGATCGTAGAATTATGATGACACAGGTCCTTAAAAGAAGGCAGAAGGTAATGAAGGAAGCAATACTTGATGATGAATTAATCTATTTAATAAAATCCTATGTTCAAAGACATAAACTAAAACTTGAAGATTATTTGTTTAGAAAGGTTGGTTATAGACAAATTCAAAATAGAACTAATCAATATGGAAAGAGAGCAGGGGTAAAACACCATGTAACCTTTCATAATTTTAGGCATTACTTTGTAACTGAATTATTTAAGAAGGGTTGGACCTATGATAAAATTGCAAAACTAACAGGCCATAGTTCTCCTGGAACTCTAGCCAATTATGATCACACCGTAGCAAGTGATTTAGGAGATAAAGCAAGAATGGATATTATGGATATATAAATATTAAATGAATATTAGCACATGATAAAATGTGTTTTAAATGAATTATCCAATAAAAATTAAACTAAACAACCAATAAAATTCATATAATAGATATTTTATGAAAGATAAACACACAAAGGAGGACAATAAAAAATGAAAAACAAAATATGCGAAAGATGCACAAAAGAAATCCTGGAAGAACAGAAAGCAGTTACTCTAAGAACTTTCAAAGGAGAAGAAACTATAGAAGAAGTACATTGGCATTTTCAATGTTATTTAGATTGGAGAGATGAAAGTTTAGAAAATAGAGCAAAGAAACTCTTCAATAAAACTATGGCAGATGTAACTCCAAAATTCTTAGAAAAATTAAAGGGCTTAGATTTGAGCAAAGTTAATTCAAGCATGATGGGTGGATTATAATGAATATATGTCTTGGCATTTTAATTATTGAAATTTGTGTGATAATTATTTTGTATTCCTTCATCTATTTGTGGAGTTTATGGAGAGCAGGAGATTCAAAAGTGGGAGCAAAGAAAAAATGAACGGTGCTTTAATTGCTTTAATAGTCATGGTTGTATTAATGACTTGGTTTTTACTTGTGGTTAGAAATGAAGCTGCAAAATTATCTAAGGGGAAAAAGAAAAAATGACACCTGTATTAGATTTCCTAGAAGTTGTCCTACCCATAGGGGGATTTCTATTTGGTATTTGGCTTTATAGAAGATTAAAAAAAAGGAAAAAGAAAAAAGATGAAACCAAAAGCGATTAAAATAATAATAGGAGTTGGAGTTCTTGTTCTGATTGGTTATTTATTAAAGAACTTTCCAGACTACACAGTTTTATTATTAGGGATTGCAATTATTTTAGTAATAGGTTATTGGCTTTCTGAATCAGAAAAGACCTAAGGCATTAATGTATTTTCTATGCACCAACAACTCGCACCTGTTTTCTGCATACACAATTGACAGACATCTCCCTGGAGAAGTTTTAGAGTTTCAACATTCACAATCATATAGATAAAGATTCCAATGAACAAAAGAATCAAGATTACATTTGAGATTACTTTTAGCTTATTCATTCTGTAGGCCTTGATTAGTTTTTCTTCACGTTCCATTTTAAAAAAGTTTAAAGGTTATTAATAGGACCATCCCATAAAGGATGATCAACATACTTACTGCTATGATAGGAAAGTGCTTATTAATAAAGTCCTCCGAGATATTTCTTGTTTCTTTCATTTTTTCTGTGTTTTTACCCTTGGTACCCTTAGGCTGTCCATAACTAACTAATTAACCCTCACACACAGCTCACAAACGACCTGTAGCCTTATATTACTCTGCTGGTGCTTCATCTTCATCTAATTCAACTTTTATTCGCCTTAAAGAGTCGCTTAGGGTGCTTCTATCTACTGAAATGCCTGTAAGTTGCTCTAATCTTATGGAAAGTTTCTGTTGGGTTAGTATATTCTCCCCTGTTTTGGTACCTTCTTCTTGCTTTTCACCACATAATAGATAGATACAAGCATCTCTTTGCATCTGAAACTTGTTTCTCTTCTTACTTTCTCTCTTTTTAAGGGCTTCTTGTTTCTTAATCTTATATTCTCCTTCATCTATGGGGTAATACTTATGAAATCTTCCTGGTATTCGCCCAAAGTCTGACTTAACACATGAATAGTTAAGGTCCCTTTTACCTTTTAGGTATAACCACTTCTTACTTCTCCTTGAATAGAAATTAAAGTAACCTCTTTTAAACATAGCATTATCATCTGCAGTATAAAAGACATCTATTAAGAAAATACTTCTTGTAACAGCAATTCCTTTTGGTAAATCAAAGTATTCTGGAAGAACAAGTATGTTTAGTAAGTTATATTGACCACATTCTCTAAAATAATCAAGGACATCCTGTGTTGAACCAGACATAACCTTCCTTCCTTCCAAATCTGCTCCTGCTTCATCAAAAGTTAGTGCAGAATACTTATGGTTTATTCCTAATTCATTTCCTTTTTTGATTAATTGGGTTCCTTCAAAGACAAAATTGTTTTCAACATCAAAAGGGCAAGTAATTCCATACCTTTCTTTTATTTCATAGGTCCAATAGGCTGCAATCTGCATAGCAATCATACTTTTTCCAACCCTTACTTCACCTTGACCTGTAATAAGAATGGTAAAGTCCCAATCGTTAGTAATATTTTTAAGAAGAACATCAATCTGCATTTTTAATCTATCATCTAAAAAAAAACCATTAGTTTTCGGAAACCACTTAACACAAGCTCTTGCCATTTATCTTCTAAGGACAGCTAAACTCATGTCCTCTCCCTCTCTAAAATATAATCCATGTTTTTTCATTAAATGACTTAATTCCATATAAACAAATTCTAATCCTTGATACATTACAGACTTTTCTTTATTACTTGGTGAATTAAGTTTCATATATCCAGAATATGCTTCATCTAAATCTTTTATTAATTTATCAACGTTCTCTTTTTCGGTTAATTTCTTTTTATATTTCCCATTTTTTTGTAGTTGTTGTTCTTTATCAAAATCATCCACCATCTTTTTGTTACCTCTCTTTAATTTGGCATCAAGTTCCATTCTTAGTAATCTTATGTTGCTATATGATTCTTCTAAATCCCATGCTTTTAAAGAAGTAAAAATTGCAGACTTTACTTGGAAGATTAAAAACAACTCTGCTCCATCAAAGTTCCAAACTGATTGTTGAGTATCATCTGCCATCTTTTTGTTTTTTCCTAACTTAATAAGATAAGTTTCATTTATATATTTTACTAAAATGGATAAAATGGGTAAAAGGTAAATTATTTAAAGTTATGAATCCATTAAAATCAATGGAGAAATTATTTATTTTTTTAATGATTGGTCTTTTATTAATTGGTAGTTTTTTTATTTTAAATCATAATGAGAAAGAAAAAGATGTTCAATCACTAGAAACTCCAAAATATTATCAAGGGCCAGTTCCAGAAGGTTATGATGAAACTCACTTTAGATTGACAGGGGAAACAATTCCAGAGGTAAAAGAATAATGGGAATAATTAGTAATATTAGAGCAAGAAGAGCTGCAAAGAAAAATAAAGATACCACTTCTTCCTCTTCTTATCAAGGACCTGTACGACCTGGAACTTCTGAAAGTGTTTTTAGAGAAACAGGGCAAAGTGTAAAAGATAATTCTATAGTTCAAGGACCTGTACGACCTGGAACAGATGTTGTTGCATTTAGAACTGGAGGTTCTTCTTCATCTGGAGGAGGTGGTTCTTC
>Ga0222667_1001038_pt1 | contig 10396 bp, 21 predicted proteins | sample AntAcemetagen657_FD_179854 | JGI IMG/M metagenome (GOLD analysis project Ga0222667, IMG submission 179854) | Saline water microbial communities from Ace Lake, Antarctica - #657 | ecosystem: Environmental > Aquatic > Non-marine Saline and Alkaline > Saline | place: Antarctica: Ace Lake... | reverse complement strand
ACTTTTAAAAAAAAGTAGCCGATGATATTTCACACCGGCTTTTTTGTTACATCTAAAATAGATTAACATCAATTATTAGATTGCTCCCTCTTTCTTAAAGAACTCGTCCCATTCTTCAAGAGTTGTACTAAGAACCTCCTTATTATGTTTAAGTCTTTTGCGTTCTTCTTCCATGTAATTACATTGGTTTAAATTCCAACATTCACTGCATATTGTAATTGTTTCGACACCCTCCTCATACCATGGCCTCAATACATCAACTTCTTTATTACAAATTTGGCATTTTAACATGATTTAACTCCTTTGTTTGCAATTGTTTTCTTATCTTGACACAAGACGATACTACACAATATAAAAGTACTACTCCACCTAATAAAAGTACAAAGTTCATAAGGTACACCTCCTAATCCGTTTCTATAATTAAAATCTCCGCTCTTGGAGAGTTTGAATCTATAAAATAATTTGCACTATCACTCTTTACATAATTGATATTATCATCAACTATTATTCCTGCTTGTTTCAAGCCGTCTAATGCGAACTTCTCAATTATACTTCTAATATTACCACCATCTGTTCCTTTTCTCTTTACATAAATATCATAATGTATATGCACTTTATTAAACTTTCTGTGATGAACTTGTTCAGCAACTAACTTATGGTAATGCTTTTTCACTTTATTTAATATCTGAAAATGGCAGTTCCTAGCCCAGTTCATACCACATAATATAGTTTTATCTTTCTTTGTTTTAAAGGTTTGTGTATAATATATTGGCAATATTAATTTTAATTCTACCATAATTATTAATATTTATTACCAAAAAGTGGGCAAAGTAATCTTTCGCCACCTCTTTCTGTGTAACATTTGATATACATGTCACCACATTCATGTGCAAAACCCCCCATAGGACCTTCGCCGTACATATTATAACATGCTATATACCCTATATTTTTTATAGGAACACGAATTGACAAACCTACGATTAAAAACAATAACGCACAAGCTACCATTAAAAATATCCAAATACCTTCTTTTTCAAAAATATATTTGTTTTTGTTTTTCATAATTTTAATCTAAATTAATAATAATATTTTTACTCTCATTTCTACATCCACCCCAAGGAAGCGGTTTGCAATACTCATAATCTACATTCATATACCTTTTCTTTGTTATAAAGTCCTTTGATACTATAACATCACTTCCATTCAATCTAGCCATATATACTTCGCTTATTGAACCCTCCTCGCCTTGTAAAAGGTTTATACCTATGACCAAATTAAAACAAGAAAAGATTATTGTAATAAATATAAAAACAATTATCATGATTGTCGTGTTTTTACTTTTTCTTTCCTTTTCTATTTTAAAATTATTTATTATTTTATTCATAATATTTAATTAAATTTAATTCTTAAAAGTTAGTATTCCAAAACTTCCTTTAAGTCTATAATTTGGATTAAATTGTTTCATATATCTATATTTAGATAAAAGATATTGGTTTTGTTCTTCATTATCTTTTATCATTTCATCTCTAGTTTTATTTGTTAAATCCTCAATTAAAATATCACATCTGTCCCTTCCTGTATTTTTCCAATAAATAATACATTCTTGATTTGTTGATAAAAGTTGCATTATGTTTTCCATTTGCACGCCTGCTTCTTCACTGGAGTATTTTTTTCTACCTTTATATTTCATAATTATTAATTCTAATTCCAAAAAACATAAATATTTTTACCTAAAAACTCTATAACATTACCTAAATTCTTTTGTGTTGGTTTGTCCCTATAAGTTAAAATAAAGAACTTCATAACTTTAAACTTTGCTTTTCTGTCGTTGTCATATTCTTCAATATGTTCATCTACAAATTCTTCAAGTTTGTTTAAAAAATTTTCTACAAAGTATTGTCCGATGTCCAATTTAAATCTTTCGTCTACTCCGTAAACTACTCTTTGATAAGCATATCTAATTTTATTCATATCTATTTAAGACTTCTGTTAATTCTAAAAATCTACCTGCTAATAATAATCTTTGAGATTTGTATTCGTCTAAATCAGAGAGTTGACAAATTCTTTCTGATATTTCTACTAATCTATTTTTAATATCTTGTTTATTCATGTTGATTATAAATTGTATTATCTATAAAGAAAAAATGGCCTGTCTTTTGACAAGAAAAGTATCCACGAAGTTTAAGCTTTTTGTCTTTTGTTGATGCTTCCATTATATGAATAGAACCTTCCTCTGCATGAAGTTTTTGTTGCATGCCTAATAATTCACTTAATAAAATAAAATTCTTTTCTTCTTGTGTGATCTTTTTCATATTTGTTTTAAAACAATTCTGTTTTAATTAATGAAACATCTAAAATGTGTTTCCCTATTTCAGGTTTTAAACAATTCCTTAAAAGTTTTCTCGCGTTTATTCTTGGAACCGGAATACCTAAATCTTCTGATAATTCTTCTTGCGTACTTCTACTAACATCAATATTTGTAAATTCTTTATATGGTATTTTCATATTACTCCAAAAATAATGTCGTCCTAATTGTACTGTTTGTTTTATTAAAGGTTCATAGTAAGGTATAACATTTTCAATACACCAATCTCCTTTAAACCAAGTTTTTAATAAAAGTATTTCTTGATAAAGTTTCATATCAGGATACTGTTTAACAGTTTTGCTATAACAAAGCCTACTGTGACTTGGACAAGGTGGCGAAGCCCATATAAAATCAAATTCTTTATAATGATCTAATAAATACTGATGTGCATCTCCGACAATTATTTTATCTTTTGGAAAGAAGCTTTGATATATTTTTGCTATTTCAGGATCATTTTCAATTGCCGTGATCTCATGTTTATTACCCCACAATTTTCTGTTGCCACCAATTCCACAATATAAATTTAATATTTTTAGTTTTTTACTTTTCATATTCTTTTTCTATATTTTTAATTAACTTTTAATCTGCTCTGTGTGATAAAAATATATCACTTTAATCACTTACTATACTTATCACTTTAACTACGCTTACAAGCAAGGATTTAAAGCCATAGGCTATACTAGACATCTTCTCCTACTTCAAATTCTTCTAACATAGTAATTAATTTTATAAGTTCATCTGAAACTACTTTTTGTTGTTTAATTATTTTCTTTATTCTGTTGTCTTTAACATTTTCATAATTTGTAAAAAACAAATCTAGTTCGTTGTAATGTTTATGATAAATGTCTAAGTAAAATTTTGATAATTTCATTGTTGTTTATTTTATTAAATTGTAAATTTTTTCAATTGTTTCGTCTTTTTGGTCATCGTCTATACATTCTTGTCCATTTTCTTTTGTTAACTTCCAAAAACAAATTATAGTATTTAAAGTAATTTGACCATTTTCATAATATAGCATTTGAATTTCAGAATCATTTGATGAATAAATATATTTGTAGAAATTACCTCCTTCCCCTGTCGTACCTGATAATACTTTCATAACTCTTCCAATTGTGATAGGTAATCCAATTATTTCTAAACAGTCTTTAGGAACATAATGAATATTTTCTTCACATCCATCATTAGTTGAGATCTGTACTATTTCATTTGAAATATCCCAGTTTGGGTTTGTTAACAATGTCCACCTTGCTATAAACTCTGAATCATCAATATAATTAACAATACATCCACGATAAAATTCTTTCTCCACAGCCTCATCATAAGGAAAACCGTGTATTAATTCAATTACTCTTCTTTTAAGTTTTTCTCTTATTTGCATAATATTTATTTAATTAATTTTAAAACCTTTTTGTAAGCTTCACTTATTTTTTAAAACTCACTTACTGTTAACTTCTTTTCTTTTTCTTTATTTTCATTTTTTATTTCTTCATTTGTCTTTTCAGTATAAATACATGATTTATTGTGATGAAAATACATTGGTATAGTTCCAATTGGACCATGACGATTTTTACGAATAATCCAATCAATATTATATGGCTTGTTTTTTAATCTCATTTCTGATAGTTTTTCTTGTTTATCTTTTCTTTTAAGTTCTATAATTAAATCAGCTGCAGCCACAATATCTCCTGCACCCTTTAATCCTATAAGTTCACTTGGATTTTTTACACTTTCATTATTCATTTGACTTAAAACAATTATTGGTATCTGAACATCTTTACAAACAGACTGTATTGTTAAAATACTTTCTTTTAAGTCTTCATAATCCTTTTTCTTGTTTCCCTTTAATAACTGCAAATAATCAAGTGCTAATAAATCTGCATCTTTATTTCTCATGATAAAACTTTTTAATTGATTAACATTTCTTATATCTGATTTTAATATTAAATTATGTTTTCTTATAATTTTTTGTGTATTAGATATTTCTTGATTTTCTTGTTCTGTAAAAATTCTGTTTATATTAACATCCATTCCTGATATAGAACTTAATATCCTATTATAAATATCTACTCTGTTCATTTCTAATGAAAATACTACAATCTTTTTCTTCTTTTGTGAATTCTTTATTATATTAGAAACAATATTTGTCATGGCAAATGTCTTACCAACACTACTATATGCCCCAATTACAAATAGATGTCCTTTCCTCAAACCTGAAGTATAATTATCAACTGTTTCAAACCCTGTTGGGATACCAATATATCTTTCGCCACTTTTTATCTTTTCTGCGTATTCACTTTTCAATTGTTCAAACTCTGCCTCTATGTATTCAATATCCGTTTCTTCAGATTCAATATTTTGCATATCAGTTAGCCTGATAAATTCAGATCTTAGTTTATTTATTTTTTTCATATCTCCATCTTGCCTAGCTTTAATTGTGTCTTCCGAATTTCTTAATATTTCTCTTTCAATAAATTTATCATAAACTACCTTTGCATAGAATTTTGCTTTTGTTGAAGATGCAGTTTTATTCCAAGAATCATCAAGTAGCTTTGTTAGACATCCTGTACCTCCTATTTCTGATAATTTATTTATTCTTTCTAAATAACTTTCAATTGAAACCCAATCAACTGGTTGCTTATCATTTACTAAGTCACAAATACATTGAAATATTATTTTATAATTCTCTAAATAAAAATGTTCTGGTTTTAGAAAATCTGATATTTCATAAAATCGTTTACTATTTGCTAATAAACTACCTAAAACTAATTGTTCAGCTTCTAAGTTATAAGTACTTATTTCTTTTTTTATCTTTTTATTCTTCATAATTTTCTTTTAAATCTTTTAAGTCGTCCAAATACATTTTTTTGTTAAAAAAAGTTTCTGGCATACAAACAAATTCTCCATTTTCTTTTTTCCAATCTTTTGTTTTTTTATAAGCTTCTAAAATTATCATAATTCTTTTGAACATAGATTGCATTTTTTCTTCTGTCTTTTCTTCCTTTAAAATTGTAATAAATTTTTCTTGTGTCTTAACTTTATTTTTTCTTCTTCGTTTAGGAAAAGCTTCCCAAAATCTTTCAAATGCTTTTTCAAATCTTTCTTTGCTTTTCTTCTTTTCACTAATATTAATTGTATTATTAATATATGTATTATTATCATCATCATTTTCTAAATACCCCTCTTTAATATTCTCACTAGGTAGGTTTAATTTATTAACTACCCTAGTTAGTTTATTAACTACCTTTATAATCCTTTTAATAATCTGCTTTTCTTTCATAATTATTTTAATTTTTATCATATTTTTTTTTTCTAACAATTTAATAATTTGAGTACATCTTCCTTTTGTAATGTTAAAAAATTCACTAAAATATTTATTACTTGCAAAACATCCATTGTCATTATCTAAACTTTCGATTTCAACTAAAAATACTTTTTCTTGTAAAGATAAATCTTTATTCAACCAAACTTCTTTTGGAATCCAAATACCTTTAAAATCTTTTTCTTGTTTTTCTGAATTTTGTAAATTCATACATAGATTATTGATTAATTATTTTTAACTGTGTTGATTGTATTTCTTGTAAATTATCAATTCCAAATGTTCTACCTAAATCAATTAAAGATAAGTTAATTGTTTCTTTGTTATCTGTTTTATAAAAAAAGGTACGACCTAATAATATGTTTTGTATGTTTCTAAAGTCTTGTTCAGAAACTTGTATATTCTCATGATGATGAGTATATAAAATATGTTTTTTCATAACATAGATGTGTTCACTTCTTAATCCGCCAAGCTCTTTACAAGGACATGACGAATTAAGAAGTGAATGTAAAGATTAATTAATAAAAAAAAAAGCCCAGTTCTCAAATCACCGAGTCTGGACTTTTCCTATTTATATAAATATATTATATTACTCGGTGATTAATAACAACCTACCACACTGAATAACTTTTGCAAAATAGACCTGTGGAAAAGAAAAAGCCGTTTGACTTTTAAAGTAAATTAAATTAGTATTTAAATGGGTCATCGTAGTGGCGCTGGATTTGGGTTACCAAATCGGCAAAAGTAAAAAAGGAAATTTCCAAAGGATGGGGACAAATTGTCACCCCCCTTTCTATTGACACAAAAGGAGGTAAGCAGAAGATGAATTGTGCTGATTTAGAAGGAATGTTTCGTATTATTCAATCAATACAATTGGAGGAAAAGAAAATGAAAAATGTGTTCTTTATTCACGGAATGTTCGCTAATTATAACTTGTGGAAAAATATAATTCCACATTTAGAAAGTCTTGGAAAAGACTGTAAATACCATCCAATTACTTTACCATTCCATGATTCTATTATTCAAAAAGAATCTCTTGGAGTTTTTAGTGTTCAAGATTATGTTCAATTCATATTAGATCAGATAGATGGATATGAAAACGTAAGTCTTGTCGGTATTTCTATGGGTGGCTTGCTTTCTTTATTAACATCAACAAAAACAGATATTGATAAAGCGATTTTAATTAATCCGGCAATGCCAAGTGACATAAACAATATTTCTTTAACCAATCTTACTGCATATAAAAACATTCTTTTTACTAAAGGTTTTTGGAATAAAGGTGTCTCTATGAATTACAAAGGTTTTAGAAATATCTTTTTAGAAAACCTTGAAGAAGAAGATGCAAGGAAAACATACGACACAGAAATTGTTGGAGAAAGTGGGAAAGCAATATTTCAAATAGCATTTCCTTTCCTTGATTCAACTAACGCAACGAAGGTAGATTATGGTAGCATAACAGGGCGTACGTGCATTGTTTCATCAAGAAAGGATAGATGTATCAATCCAAAATGTTGTGCTAAGCTACAAGGCAAAATAAGAGGTTCTGAACTACAATACTTTGATGGAGGTCATACGCTTACAATTGAAAAAGGTTGGCGTGAACTTTCAGATTACATTTGGGTTCAGTTATAGAAATTCGGAATTTCCGATTTTCTATAAAAAACAAAAAAGCAGTTATTTCCATTTCGGATATAACTGCTTTTCTTATTTAATTAGTTATTTAAATTAAATTATTCCTTTCTTTTATAAGTTTGAATAAGTCTATCAAGTGGTGGATAACTTATTATCTTCATTAGGAAACGGCAAATAAGGTAGATTTTGTGTGGCAGGATTCTTAGCTAAGAATCTATTTATATGCTCATGAATTTTGTTTATTTCATCAACTCTTTTTAGGATAGTTGTACTTTCTGTTTGAAATAAATACTTTTGTACTGGCTTCCAAATATATTTTCTAACTGTATCTTTTGTCCAATCAATATCAATGCTTGGTTTTAATACAACTTTCATATCTAAACCAGAATCATTAAACATATTTGAAAGCTGTGTACAGTATAAATGCAAACTACTATTTTGAGATAATGTCCTAGTATCATCTCTTTCTGCTTCAATTACAATATTCTTACCATTCATCTTTTCATAAAACATAGCTTCTTGAAAATCAGATTTGAACTCTATTTTATTATTTTGTACTTTTGCGTGATGTTTCATAATCTTAATCATTAATATTTAAAATCTTTACAATATCCCAAGGATAGATACCTAACAATGGTTTACTTTTTCCATTTTCAATCAAGATTCCGGTACTACCATAAAACTCTTTATTAAAGAATTTTATTTCTTGTTTGGTTAAATGTTTTATCAAGTCTTTTTTTAAAACGTAAAGTATATCTTTATCTATATTTGTTATTTCTCTAAGTTGTTTTAATTTCATGATTTTATTTGGTTAATAATAAACCAATCTCTTTCTTTAAGTTCTCAACTTCTATTACTTTAACATCTCCAAAGTAATCAACATTTAGAAGATTTAACTTTGAAACTTTGAAACCTTGTTTTTCTATCATGTGTGCGTATAAAGATAATTGAAGTGAATATTCATTGATTTTAGATTCTTTAAGGTGTGAGATTGGATCAAGGTATTTATTATAAATTTGAGCATCAAGTACATTTGTTTTATAATCCCATATTTCAGCAGTTTTCTTTTCAACATCTACAATTACTAAATCAGCTGTTCCTGCAATTAGATTATCTTCATCATGTAATATCTTTTCTGTAATTATCTTTTTATGCTTTGGTACAGTTTCTAGTATTGCCCTAACATTAGTTAATACTTTCGCATAAAACAAGTTCTTTGGCGTCCATTTTGGGTGTTCTACGCCGTATTCTAGCATATGATGGATGTTAGTACCCCAATCACATGCTAGATGCCCTACAAACGACCATTCAACTAAAACTTCTTGTTGTGTCCTTTCCTCTTTCTTTGCAACTGCTTTTGAAATGTTTGCAGAATCAAAAGGCTTTTTAAATTGTTTAAGAAACTTTGTTGCAGGTTTGTATTTCCTGTCTAGTTCGTCTGTGTAAGTATGTTTTAGTTCGTTGAAATATATTTGCATAGTTTTATTTTTTAATTAAATTTTTATAATTGCAATACCTTTTTAGAACGGAATATCTTCTGCTTTAATTTCTTCTTGTGGATATTCAACAACTGGTATCTGTTCTTGTTTAGGTTCTTGTTGTGGTTGCCGTTGTGCAAGTGATTCAGCTTGTTTATCTAGTTTTAAAAAACTACCATCTTCTGCCATAACCCAAGTTGGTTCTGTTAAATATAAAACATCTACAAGTTTTCCACTTACCATTATTTTTAATAACCAAACTTTAACTTCTTTAGTTATCCATGTTTGAGTATCTTCTCCAAATGCACTTATTAAATTATTAAGTGTTGTTTGATTAAGTCCTGCGTTTTTAGCTCCATTCTTTGTTTGTAAACTAAATACATATTGAAGTCCATGTTGTCCTTCACTTTCAGTTCCTCCGTTTAAAATTGTAATAATATCTCCGTCTTTAATATCTTCTTTCTTTTTTAACCATTCCCCTTGTACGTTTGTTTTTGTTTTTAATAACATATTTTTATTTTAAATTAATTTATAAGTTTCTTTTAATTTATTAATCTAATAATTACTCTTTTAAACTATTAAAACTTTCTTGTGATAATTCTATTTCTTTATTATCTATTGTTATTTTGTGTTGATTTTTTATTTTAATATCTACATCTAAACAAAAATGTTTACAATTTTTTCTTCTACCTTTAATACTTTTACAGCTTAGATTGTTATAAGCAAAACAAACTGCATAATAATTTATATTACTAGCACTTATATCATAAGCATCTATATCATTAGCTTTTATATCATTAGCTTTTATATCATAAGCATCTATATCATTAGCTTTTATATCATAAGCATCTATATCATAAGCTTTTATATTATTAGCATCTATATCATAAGCTTTTATATCATTAACATCTATATCATAAGCTTTTATATCATTAGCTTTTATATTATTAGCATTTATATTATAAGCATTTATATCAATATTCATATTTAAATCAAATTCAAATTTGATATCATCACACATTTTTAAAGTACCATTTACAACATCTTTTTCAACTTCTTCTTGGTTTTTATATATTTTCATATTTATAATAATTAAAGTTTTATTTATAATAATTAAAAATTTCTTTTAATTTATTAATCTAATAATTGCTCTTTTAAACTATTAAAACTTTCTTGTGATAATTCTATTTCTTTATTATCTATTGTTATTTTGTGTTGACTTTTAATTTTAATATCTCCATTTAAGCAAAAATGTTTACAGTTTTCTCTTTTACCTTTAATACTTTTACAGCTTAGATTGTTATAAGCATAACAAACTGCATAATAATTTATATTATCAGCACTTATATCATAAGCTTTTATATCATTAGCTTTTATATCATTAGCATCTATATTATTAGCATCTATATCATAAGCTTTTATATTATCAGCTTTTATATCAATATCCATATTTAAATCAAATTCAAATTTGATATCACCACACATTTTTAAAGTACCATTTACAACATCTTTTTCAACTTCTTCTTGGTTTTTATATATTTTCATATTTATAATAATTAAAGTTTTATTTATAATAATTAAAAATTTCTTTTAATTTATTAATCT
>Ga0222667_1001035_pt1 | contig 10409 bp, 5 predicted proteins | sample AntAcemetagen657_FD_179854 | JGI IMG/M metagenome (GOLD analysis project Ga0222667, IMG submission 179854) | Saline water microbial communities from Ace Lake, Antarctica - #657 | ecosystem: Environmental > Aquatic > Non-marine Saline and Alkaline > Saline | place: Antarctica: Ace Lake | collected... | reverse complement strand
CCCTTGCAGGCTATGAGGGCATCTGAGGTTGAGGCAACTATGTTCCATCCAGTTGGGGCAACATTGGCATAAATCCAAACTTTATCTAATCTGTCCAGTCTCGTTAGGAGATAATCAACAGAAGTAACTACCGCACTGCTGGTAACTCCGACCTTAGCCTCCAATGCTTCACAAGCATCTTGCACATCGTTTATATCAACTGCTTGGACATCATCTACATTATCAGCCTTGTCTGTGAAACTATCAATAGTTGTAGGATATACTATTGCCATCTGACCGCCTCCTATTTATTATTTAATTTATAGTAATCGCCAAACTTATCTTTAAGTTCAGTGTTTGTTAATTTATTTGCATACACAACGTATTCATTTCTTACACGAGTTTTTAGCCATTGGCTTATAATACCTGAAGCGTATTGCTCTACGGTTAAACTATTATCTGTAGCGCATACTCGCAACTCTTTAAGTTCATCTTCATCTGACATGGTTATTAATAAATTCATTGCTTATATTGCTCCTTTTTAAGCCGTTTGGTCTCCAGTTACAACCCATGTGCCAGGAGTTCCAGCCACGGTACACGAATGATGCTTGCCACCGACCACACATAAATCACCGATTTCTGCCGCACCAGATGGAGTGTTCGTTCGATTATATAGATGCATATCAGCTATGGTTTGCTCTGCATTTACATAAAAAGGCATCCCTGTGGCAGTATTGTAGAAAAAAGCAAGAAAGCCATTACCATATTTTGTGCCGTCACCGTATTTAAAATTTGTCCCGTATTTTCCGGTTGTAGCCCCTGTAATAAATTTTATTCCATCTCTGTCAATTCGCACTCTACGGCCAGAAGTAGCAGTTTTTATAGTATTTCCAGTAATTACAATACCTGTCAATGCTCCTGTATTAATTTTATCAGCGGATAAATCGTTTATATGCGCATTGTTAATCGCAGCAGATTGGATATAAGCGCTTCCGATTATTTGGTTAGCAATCGCATTCCAAGCGAGATCATGTGTACCGCTTATATTTGTTGCTATAATAAACTGCCCATCTGTTAAAGTTGGGTTTGTATCTGAAGCTGAATATAAACTATCAGCCCCATTCCAATAAATATATTTATCATTACTGTTCCCAGCCGCAACAGTATACAATGCGCCATTATAATATAAGCTATGCTCATTCCAAGCCACATAGCCAGCAGAAGGACTATTGTTTGTCCAACTGTCACTTTCCAGTATTGGTATCTTGGTAAATATTTTAGATGCCGTTATAGCAAAGTCATTAATATCAGTGGCTTTTATATCTAAACTTAAGCAGTCTGCGCTACTGCTTTCGGTTCCAGACTCAGACACGAAAGTATCTACAGCTTTTATCTCAAAATATATCGTCGCATCTGTGCCATGATCTGTTATTTCTGTTTCTGTTAATGTTCTAAAGAACTCACACCCATTGTAATCTTGCCAGTCAGACCATGAATCTGTTTCGACCTTGTGCCTAATTGAATAATTATAAAAATCAGTTTCAGTATTCCCAAGCCAATGGAATCGCATGGCCTTCATAAATGGAGTCGCTGTTAATCCTGATACTGACGCCGGAGCCGGATTCGTTATTGTGATCTCAGCTAATCCACTTGCATTGCCAAAAGTATCGTAAGTTCTTACTCTAAATATCAATATGGCTACTGGGGTTCCATTGCCATCCTCTGAGTTCATATCATAAGAATAGGTATAATGATTTTGTTGTATCTTTTCAGTCCGTCTTGTCGTTATACCACCGTTTGATAATACTTGAACTTCATAATAATCTCTATCAATATCAGTGTTAATACCCCATGTAATGTTTACATCACGGCCAGACCATACGGTTGTGCTTCCAGTTCCAGCAACTTGTAAATTTGTGGTTGTAGCCGGAGCCGGATTTGTTACTGCCAAAGTAGCTGGATTCTTTGATTTTTTATTTGCTGCCTCATTAAAACCCCACACTTTAAATGTAAAAGAATTTGAAGCAGTCCCATTATCAGCAAGATTCTTTTCAAAAGTATAAACATAAGCGTTGTCAGCTATAATTTCTTTACGAACCTGAACTCCGCCAACGTGTATCTCAACCCAATATTTATAATAAACGTCATCGTACCATTCGCCTGCCCCAAGAGTTTCTTGCCCTGCTGGTAAATGCCCTGCACCAGAAGTTAAGCTTCCTTTACGCCATACAAACTTAGCATCTTTTTTAGTGAACTCAGTTGCATTAAGGGTTGCTTCTCCATCCAATCTTAACCCGTTTATATCAGGCGGTATAAAATTCACATCGGTAATAGTAATATTATCGGTAACCGGAGAAAGATTAGCCAAGCCAAGCCTGTTATATGCTATCACTTTCACATAATATATTTGGCCAGGTTTTGTACCAAGAACTTCTATATTACTGTTTACTGTAATTCCAGTTTGATACGGCCACCACTTTTCGTTATCCATACTTAAATGTACATCGGCATAACTGAACGCTGTGTCTGCTTGCGGAATATTAAAAGAGATATAAAAACCAGGTTTATTTGACATCTCAGATAAATCTAAATCAGTTACATTATCAGGTGAAGCAGCTGGATTCGGAAGTGTTGTATATTTTGGGTCGGGTAAAGATACGCCCGTAGTGTCTAAATATTTGTTTGCGCTTTCTTCTGCTAATATCAGGCTGCATTTATTGTGGTCTTTTAATGTCATTGTCTTGACTTTAAAAGGCTTACTGTCAACACCTGTTGCGCCATAGGAGAATACTGAATCTACAATAGGCGTAGAAGTGAAAGTTCCTGAGATATTTATTGTTCGGTTATTATTTGAAACAGATGTAACCGTTTTAGTTTCCAGCGTACCGTCAGATAATCTTACACGAATAGTATAAGCTGCGGTATAGGTAATATCAATATTGGTTGTTACAGAAGAACTGGTAGCCTCTATAACTCTGCCACCAACGCCCCAAGCAAGTAAATCGTTCTGGACTTGTACTTGATCGCCTGGTTCGCAATTAACTGCGTCTAAATCGCAATCAAATTCGTGGACTTTTGTAACTTCCTGCCCACAGCTTAAATAGTAACGGCCTGTTCTTAACGCTTCTGATGCTCTTACAGTCCCTATTGCATTTATAGTTTGTTGCCTTAACGGTTTAGTGGATGTCCATTCATCTTCATCGACAACCTCTATAGTATTGATAGTGTAGCTTCTATCAGGATCGGCATGTTGGACTTCAACAAAGTTAGGTATCTCGCTTGCTTTCAAATAAGTTGTCTTCAGCGTTTCTGGATAAATATTGCTTTCATTAAAAAGCTGTATAGATGTTCTTGCTCTATCTATTACTGGTTTATATTTACCATTGCTCCATATAACATTCCCTCTAAAACATCTTGATAGCATTTGTTTGGCAGAAGGCGCACTCATAAATCTGGATATAGGCAAATCCATCTCAAACCTGTGCTCAGTTCCGCTATCAAAATCAGTTACCATCTCCCAGCTATACCTTGCTTCGATTACAGCCGCAGTAGTATCGAAATCCGAAGCTCCGATATACTCTCCAAGGCCATACCTGCTATTGGTTAGGAAATCACGAGAACACCATATTGGATGGCGGCTCCATTGGCGTACATAATTACCAGTATCAGTGCAAGTTATATCGTCAACAATACGCTTATATGTGCTTGCGGTATCATCCCAATAACAGTCATCATAAGTTTGTGTAACTGAGGATATTTGAAGGTCTGGAACCAATACTTTTTTACCACGAGTAAGCACTGTTATATTTGGGATTGAACCTGATAGCTGGTCTGTTGCCTGAATTTTTAAAGCTAATAATGCACTATTTCTGTAAGCAATATTTTCATAAACAGTTTCGTTAACGCCTGATAAATATAACGCTCCACCCTTTTTAAAAGATGTATATTCAGGGGTAGTACGAGTTATTTTTATATTGTATTGTCCGGCAGTTAAATTTGAGATTGTTCGGTACTCATAAGTAGTGGTTTTAGATGTATTCGTAATCGTGTGAGTGCCACCATCAGCCCAGCTTCCTGCTCCAACAACTTGGTATTCAAGCTTATAAGTAACGCTGTTTGCGTTTATATTCCCTTGGTCGTCTTGTGCAAATAGTGTCGGACAAGTTAACTGCGCTTCAAACCCTTCTATACCTATACCAGTGGTTGTGTACGTTACTGGCGTGCCCTTTACTATTTTCCTCCCATCAGCATAAAGTGTATTGGTGTTGTGGAAACCATCTATTACAGTCTGGTTATAAGTTCCGAGCCTGTAATCCCATGTGCATCCGGTATAGCTTGTATAAGCCTGCCCGTTTATTTCGATATAAGGGGTGTCAGATGTGGAAGTGCAAACACCTGATTCATCGGATTTCATTATACCTTCAATTTCGCCTTCTCCGAGATTTAAAAGCAAATGCAGATAGTTTTTGTCACCGTCAGAACTGCTATACTGCATTATCAAAGTGCCGGAGATTAAATACTCCCCGTACAGAACAGATACAGGGCCGTCAGGTTGAGTAACAATCCTTGCTCCATCCCATCCATAAGAAGGGTCTGCGCTGGAACTGTCTCCAAGACCAGGTAGCGTAGGCATAGTAGGAGGGAATAACAGTTGGTCAGCCATGCTACCAAGAGAGTATGCTATCGCAGCCATTTTAAGCCCAAACACAGGGTTCATCGTTAATATAGTGGCAGCAACAAACGTAACAGCAGCAGAAACAATACCGACAGCCCCTTTATTTGGGTCTGGGATTACACGGATATCATCAAATTGTTCTAACTTATAGATATACCAATCGTTTGGCAAAACCATTATGTCATTTACAAAAACAATAACATATTCGCCCTGCAATTCTTTTATAGAGAACAAAACTTTGCTAATAGTTTTCGCAGAAGTAGATGTTTCTAAGAGAACTTCATCCGTTAAAAGCGATTTATATATAGTAACTTTAGATGTCATTGTGTCTATAATATCCTGTTATAGCCTTTGCCCATGTTTCGTGGTGCAGGCTTTCAATACGAGATTCGTGGTTTAAAGGGCTATGCAAAAAATTGTTTAAATCATGCAATACGATTCCAAGATGATGCTCAATAGAATGGCCTGGCAACCTGAATCCAACTCCACAATATGGTTCTGGCTTTTCAATTCTCTGCCATTGTTTGCGATATTTATCTTGAATATAATTAAACCCTTGCTTATCCCAGTTTTCATCATATCTGTAATCGTAAAGCTCAATATTAAATTCTTGTCTGTAAAATAACTTTGCAAGCCCGTAACAATTTACACCAACATCTTTGTCATCGCCACCGTGTTTGTATGGAATACCAAGATATTTAACTGTATCAATAATTCTCATTAAAACCTCACTTTTTTAGTACCAATCCCAGGGAACCCCCCAAAATTAATAACATTGTTTCTAGAAGCGCAAGCATCCTTTGTATGCCTGCAAGTAGCTTCTGCCCCAACATACTGGCATGTGCTTGCATTTTTATATTTGTATTGGCATTGGTCACGCCTCATGCGTCTTAACGGAACAGTTACATTAGCTACAGCACCCTTTGAAGTAAGCTCAAACATGGCTATTTCTTCGCTGTGGTCAATAGAGCACCCATCGATATAAAAAGTGTTTACAAAACAGGCTGAGGCATTGGTAAGTTCATCTGCTGCCACCATTATCTGTTTTACGCTATTACGTCTTAATGCGTCTTGTGTTTCGATATAAGAGACTATCGTTTGGTCAACAGCCCCCATATTAACTTGAACTGCCGGAACTTTTGTACCATCGTCAGTTTCTAAAGCCCCGAATGCCATAGGAGCAGGAGTATAATCTTGAGCAGTATCGGTATTTGGTTTGAAATACGATACGGTTGCGTTAAAATCTGTCCAATATTCGTACAGTTCTGGACTCGCCTGAACTTGGACTTCATACAAGCCACGCATGCCTGCACTTTCTAATTCTAAAGCCCTGAATCTTAAAGATGCGTTGTAATCTCTACTCATTAGATACCAGTTCCCTTTTGAGTAAACTCAATTTGACCAGTATAATATGGCCCGTAATTATCATTAGATTCCTTATTAAAATCACCAGTGGGTTCTAAACCAATTTCATCACCAGAATAACGGCATTGATAAACCGGAAGAACAAACTTCTCCCAAGGGGTGCTGTAAGTCATAACAGGGCTGTCAGCAAGTGTGAATCTCCGCAAATCAGTGTCAATAGATGCGATAGTAGTATGTACGTACTGGTAAATATCATAAGCTCCTGAAACCGGAGTTCCAGAAGTTACTGAAAGCGTGTTAGATGTGTTTACGCTTACATTATATTCTGTGCCAACGCTATCCATTACTTGATGGTTCTGCCATTCGTTTACTGTCCAAGATTTAGCAGCATCGGTTATAACAAGCCCTGATATGGTTGAATCATCCCCATAATCCCCACTATTTTGCCATAGGATAATATTATTCCCACCGTCCCCTGAGTTAACTGAAAAATCCTGAACATTATTAACGGTAACATGTAAACCGGATATAGCACTTATAGGTCTTGGATTACTCCAATCTACAACATAAAAGCTGGTAACTCCACCGTTCACACTTCTGAAATGGTTATTTATAATCCTGTATTGCCTCGCAGAAAGAAAATCAAAGCCATAAGTCATTGTATGGTAAACATTATATTTCTTTCGTGTTGACATTACATTTTGCCCAAGTGCGTTTCTCGCAGTAGTTCTTATAGGATTCCTAATACATATATCAGGTTGTATAAACGGAAAAAAAGTAGTCATATTATTATATTATCTCCCTGCTCTTGGGTCTCTTCTTGCCCTACCATAGGCGTTGGCATTAAGGCTTATATCGCTTATTGCCCCTGCACCACGCTTTCTTAATGCCAAATCCATGCTTTCGCTATCAATTGCGTAAACATAATTATAAGTTTTGTGTATAATCTGTTGTGGCTGTGCCTGCGGTAATCTGCCTGTGCTGTTTGCATAATTAAGCGCTGCAACCCCAATACTTCTTGTTGAACTGTCTTTGATTACATATTCATCGTTTTTCAAAACACGCATTGTTTCATCGGAGGCTAAGCCACCATCGTGCATTTTTTTGATAAGACCGCCTGAATGAGCCATAGCGACTCCGCCACCTGTTGGGAAATCTCCTACGCCTTCTATGCCAGAAGTACCGCCTCCCGCTCCTCCTGCACCCGCAGCTCCTACTGAAAGAACAGTTCCAAGCCAATCTACACTTTTTGCTGCACCCTTAAATGCTTGAAACATAACCCACTTAGCAGCCATATCAGCAATCATACGCTTTACTGAAGTTGTAAAAGCTCTCCAGTAGTCTCCAGCCGTTTTAAGTTCACCCATCATCGAATCAAAAAATACATCCGACATGGTATCTTTCATTGTATTGGCTGTTTCTTTAGTAAGGTCTTTCCATGTTGTAAATTCGTCTTTAAATTCTTCTGAAGCTTCCTTTAGCCCTTCAGCAATACCATCTGCCATCCCTTTAGGGGAGTCCGCTTCATCTGGTTTTGGCTTAGTTGCGGCTTCGACAATACCTAAGTTGGTAATCGCAGCTTGTATTGCTATTATTGAAGCAGCAAACCCCTCTAATTCTGCTTTAAAAAAAGGGCTTGTCTTAGCAAGATATTCTCTGGCATCGTAATAATCTTTTGCAAATTTTAAAAGTTTAGCATATTTTTCTCTACGGTCAGTGTTTTCTTTCTCCCATATTTTTATCCGTTTTTCATAACTGTCTTCTTCTGAATCTAATAATGTTTTTTCATAATCATCTTTAACTTTTGAAAGTTCATCTTTAACTTTATTTGCGTTTTTCTTAACATCTGCTTCTAACTTTTCTCTTTCATCAACACTGTCCTGTAATTTTTTAAATGCTTTAGTTTTTATATCTTCTATTTTTTCAGCGGCATCTTTTTCAATCTTTAATACTTCGTCAGTATATTTTTTGGTAATACGTGTTATTCCCTCAGCCAAATCAGAATAATTTCTCTTTCTTCTGTCCCATATTATCTTTAATCCGTTTGTTATTGTTTCTTGCTTACCATATTCTTCGCTTCCAATACCCTTTTTGTCCTCAATGCCTTTTAATATGCCTTTTGCAGTTTTATATTTTTTTTCAGTAGCATCTCTATCTTTTAATGCTTTCTCTAACACTTTAGTTTTATTTGTTTCGGTTAGCTTAAAAACTGATAAATTTTTAATAAAATCTTTACGTGCTTGCTCAGCAGCAGACGCTTGGTCGTATCTCAATTTTTCAAGTTCTTCAGTAGCGTCAGAAGACATCTCATAAGGTAATATTTCACCAGTAACTTTATAACTTTCTGGGTTAAGCACTGCTTCTAAAAGTTTTATATCTTCTAAAAGTTTTGGGTCTATAATTCTTTTAACACCAAGAAATTTGCCAAGTTTTCCTGCGAATGTTTTTTCTCTTGCTTCAAATGCAGCTTGTTCAGTTTTTTGGATTTCTAACCGCAATTTTAATTGTTCAAGCTGCTGCCTTTGTGCAGTCTCTATTGCATCTTTCTCTTCTTTAATAATGGCTTTTGTTATTTTTAATGTTTTCTTCAAAGAAATATTTTTATCATCTAATAATGGTATCAATGCTTTTTCTTTTTTTGCATAATCAGCTAATATCAGTACTTTCTCTGCATCTGTTCTATTTGAATCAAGCATTAACACTTGAAGCTTTCTTATATCGTCAACCCTTTGGTTGCTCTTACTTGCAAGTTCTTCTATTGAGTCAGTAGCAGCATCTGTAGCTGCTTTTAGAGCCATATAACCACCAATTAATAATGTTATTCCGGTGATTATCCAATGAGATTTTAAGAACATCAACGCTGTGTTAAAAGCACCAGTAGCTACGGTAGCATTAGTAGCCGCAACTTGAGCAGCAGTAAATCCAACAGCTACTTTAGCAGCAGCAGCAGCAGCTTTAACAGCAGCAGCAGCAGTAAGCATCATACGCACTTTTACAATAGCTAAAGTTATGCTTATTCCTATTAACAGCGGTGAAAGGTCTCTTAACGCAGCTACTAATGCTTGAATAGCTTTAGCTACCCCAATAATAATAGGCTTGGAAGCCTTTAAACTATCTATAAGAACTGCTTGGATTTGATGCCCTGTTAATATTAACTGATTTTGCATACCCATCATTGACCGTTCAAACATTACTTCAATAGCAGTAGTATCTTTTAAAGCCTCTGCCATCATGTTGAAAGCATCAACGCCTTGGTCTAACATAACAACCAATGCTGCTGCCTCTCTACGGCGTAAACCAGCAAAGATATTCTGGAGGTCAAAGCCTCCCTTTGCTAAGGTCTCTAAAGACTCAAATAAAGTATGACTTGCAAGGCTTACATCCTCAAACTTAATCTCAACCGCTTTCAATTCCTTTCTTAATTTCGGCGTAGGCTCAATCAGTTTGCTAATTACACCCCTCAACCCAGTACCAATCGTAGAGGCTCTAATCCCAGCATTAGCCATCACAGCCATTGTAGCGGCAAGTTCTTCTATCGACATACTAACTTTGTGCGCTATCGAAGCTACATAATTAAAAGTTGTGCCTAAATCATCAACCTCCAATTTAGAATAGTTCAATGCCGCACCGAGTATATTACCTACTTTAGCAGCATCTTCAGCAGACAGCTTCCATACGTTAATTGCAGTAGTAAGAAATTTAACGACTTCGGTTGTGCTACCGCCAGTAGCAGTTGTAACCTTATAAACAGTTTCGAGAGCTATGGCCGCATCAGCAGCATCCATACCAGCCTGACCAAGTATCTGTAATGCGTCTGTAGCTTCTTTTGCCCCCATTGTAGAAGATTTAAAGGCGCTCATAGCCGCTTTTTCAAGCCTCTCGTACCCAGATGCAGTTGCCTGTGTTATAGCAGCGGCATCAACTAAGCCCTGATTAAAACTTAGAAAGTCACGAAGCCCTTGTGCTAATCCTTGTATCGTACCAAATATTATAGCTCCAGATGCAATCCAAGCAGCCTGAGACAACATCATATATTTGAAACCAGCTCCCCACCTTTCTTGAGCACGCCTTGCATCGCCCATTGCAGAGGTCTGTTTCCTAACTTGGTATTCAGAATGCTCAAGCCGTTTACTGAGTCTATTAAACTGGTGTGCTTGTTTCTCCGTAGCCTTGCCACTACTTGCCATTGAAGTACTTAACTCTTTTACTTGCTGGCGAGTTAGCTTTGCTATTTTGGCATGGTCAGCAACTTTGAGATTCATCTTATGGAATTGGGCTGTTGTTGTACCAGCGGTAACGCCCATCTTTTTAAGTTCTTTAGACGGATACATAGCCTTTGTGTACGTTTCTTTAAAATCTGTCATAGCCTTGGCTCTTGATGCTGTGGCTT
>Ga0222667_1001032_pt1 | contig 10424 bp, 14 predicted proteins | sample AntAcemetagen657_FD_179854 | JGI IMG/M metagenome (GOLD analysis project Ga0222667, IMG submission 179854) | Saline water microbial communities from Ace Lake, Antarctica - #657 | ecosystem: Environmental > Aquatic > Non-marine Saline and Alkaline > Saline | place: Antarctica: Ace Lake... | reverse complement strand
TATTTATATGGAGAAGGCAAACAATAACAATTTTGCCCAGAAGCACTAACGCAATTTTTATAATTGCTTTTTTTTTATATGAATACACCAAAATGTAAAATATGTGGCGACCAACACCAACTAGACCAGTTTGATTCTAGTGCTTGGATTCAAGGTACTGATAATAGGGATTGTATAAATAATCCAGAGGGCGAAGCTAAAACTATTTGGATATGCCCAGAGTGTTCTGAAATTATTGGTTGTTCAAAAGAATTATATCCTGATTTAAAAGGAGATTTACTTATTGGATTATGGAAACGAATACACGGTTTTGCTCAAAATCGTGCAAGAGAAAGGAGAGCACAATTACATTTTGTAAAATTAGAGGAGACTTTTCCTCACGATTACGGTTGGCAAGCTACTGTAGAAATGAATGCAGGTAGTATTGAAAAACAAGATATTATTAAATATAAAGGTTGGGGAATAGAAGCACACGAAGCAATGCTTGGTTTATTCCATAAAGTAAAAGAAGATTTACCAGAAGAATAATTTATAAACTGTCATTGCTTTTTACAAAAGATTGTGATATTCTGTAAATATGATGTATAAAGCATATAAATATAGAATATTTCCTAATAAGAAACAACAAGAATTGCTAGAGAAGCATTTTGGTTGTGTTCGTTTTATATATAATTGGGGTCTTTCTAACAAGATTGAAGCATATCAAAAAGATAAAAAACGATTAAGTTGTTTTGACTTAATTAACCAAGTGGCAATATTAAAAAAAGAAAAAGATTTTGAATGGTTAAAAGAAGTAAATAGTCAGTCATTAAGTATGTCTTTGCGCAGTTTAGATAATGCTTTTACAAGATTCTTTAGAGAGAAAAAAGGTTTTCCTAATTTTAAAAACAAGAAGAAAAATATAAATAGTTTTCAAATTCCACAACATTTGAAATTAACAGACAAACTGTCTTTGCCAAAAATTCCTGATATTAAAATAAAACAGCATAGAAAGTTAGAGGGAAAAATTAAAACAGCAACAGTTAGTAAAACTCCAACAGGAAAATATTATATTTCAATTTTAACTGAGCAGAATGGTGATTTTCCAAGAAAGCCAAAGATAAATGAAAAGACAACTTTAGGAATTGATTTGGGTATTAAGACATTTGCTACATTTTCAGACGAAAGAAAAATAGAAAATCCAAGATGTTTAAAAAAAAGTTTAAAGAAATTAAAAAAACAACAAAGATGGTTGAGCAGAAAAATTAAAGGGAGTAATAATAGAAAAAGACAAATTCATAAAGTCGCTTTAATTCACGAGAAAATTAAAAACCAAAGGTCGGATTTTTTACATAAAAGTACTCACCAGCTAACTCACGATAATCAAGTGAAAAGTATAGCTATTGAGGATTTGAATGTAAAAGGAATGATTAAAAATCATTGTCTTGCTCAATCAATTTCTGATGTTAGCTGGGGAGAATTTAGACGACAGTTAGAATATAAAACAGAATGGTATGGTAAAAATTTGCTTATAATAGGCAGATTTGAAGCCAGCAGTAAAACTTGCGTCTGCGGATATGTTAATCAAGATTTAACATTGATAGATAGAGAATGGACTTGCCAAAAATGTAAAATAATTCACGATAGAGATTTGTTGGCAAGCCAAAATATAAAACGATTTGCTTTAATACCGCAGGGACTGCGGAAATATACGCCTCTGGAGAGAACAGCATTAGCTGGCTCATTGAAAGAGGAAGCTATTGGGCTAAAATCTAATAGTATTTCATAAACCGTCATCTGCTTATCCTTAAAAATCTTCTACCTGACTATAAGGTAACTACAGATGTAGAGGTTGAAGCCATACATACCTCAAAATATGACCTAGCATAGTGCAGACGCACCGCTCTAGTGGGTAGCTATGGGTAGGACAGCAGAAATGCAAAACCTTTGGCAAGTTGTCTACCCATAGAGATTTTAAATATATGGAATTTACAAAAGCAAGAATGCAATTTGGTAGAACTTATTTGACTAGAAAAGATTGGCGGAATAGAATATGGCCAGCAGGATGTAATGTTAGAAAGCATAAAATATTTGCTAGTCGTAAAGTAAGAAGAACAAAAGGAATATTCAATGGTGGAGCATTTAAAAAATTATATAGTCGTTATCTAATAAATGATTTCTAAATATATGTTCAAATGTCCAGTATGTAAAGTAAGATACAGTGGTAAAGAAACCTATCTCTGTAAACACTGTTATAAAAAAGCTATAAGAGAACAACAAGAGATTAACAGAGAAACCCAAGAGTTAAGAGCAGAAGAACAAATATATGATAAACAATATGTTAGATGAAGACTTTTATTTATTAATAACTAACAGTACTTAATATGGATTTAAAGAACATCGTAAATTTATCAAAGAAGAACAATCAAGCAGACTTTCAAAAGAGAGTAGACGAAGCAGATTTACTAATAGCTCCTATTCTAAAGAAGTATAAGATAGAACAAGTAGCACAACTTAGTGTTAGTCCTAACGCAATAGAGCCTGTATTAGCTTATAGAGATTTAACTAAAAAAGATGAGCAAGACAACGAACAAACCAAAGAGGGTAACAAACAACAATCCGAATAAGGTAAATCAATATACTGCTCCTGACCCTAGACAAGCTTTATACCTCAAAAAGTATTTAGACCCTAAATCAGATACCTTTAGCAATTCTTATAAGAGTGCTTTAGCAGTAGGGTATTCAAATGAATATTCTTTAAGCTTAATAAAAGAACTTCCTGCTTGGCTATCTAAAAATCTCCAAAAGAGCAACTTCCTGAATAAAGCCGAGAAGAATTTAGATGATGTACTAGATTTAGAAACTCAAGAACCTGTAGTTACAATGGCTGGAATTTTAAAAGATAAAGACGGGCAAGTTGTTACTAAACAGAACTCTAACTTATTAAGAACTAAAGTAGATGTTTCTAAGTTTGTTGCAGAAAGAATTGGTAAAGCTACTTGGGATAATAGAGAAGTTATTGTACCTACTAAACAAGTTTTCCTTACCTTTGTTAACAAACCTCAATTTATTACTGCCGTTAAAGGCTTTGAAGATAGTATTAAAGAAATGATTCAAGATGATAAAGAGATTGAAGAAACTCCGCAAGTTGTGGACGTTAACTAAAGAACAAAAGCCAAGTGATAAAGTAATTGATTTATCTTTAAACCAAGGAAAAGGTGAGTTTTTAAGTGAGTTTGACGAAGAAGAATATCACGAACATATTAAGTTAGATGAATTAGGTTGGCGACCTTTCTACGACAAGATTAAGAATATATTAAAATGAATACTGATAATCTAAGCAAAAGAGTTGATAGCAATTTAGCTCAACTAGAATTAGATAGACAAAACACTAAACAATCTCAAGCATTACAAAAAGAGATTAACGAAGCTCCTCTAGTAGCTCCTAACGATTTCTGGTGTGATAAGTGTAAGATTGATTTTGTTAATAAAGGAATTAAGATAGTAATAAACTCTTTCAAAGAACCAATAGCTAAATACGATACTAAGTGTGCTTGTGGTAAGATTTGTAGAAGATATATAACTGATAAACTATTAGACCCTTACTGGAATCAATCAAAGAAAGTTAAACGAGAACGAATAAGAGAACGAGTTGCCTTGTTACAACCTCACGAATACGGATTTAAGACTCATTACGGAGATATAAATAAGAGTAAGAATAAAGACCGAGAGGATAGTGAACGTGATGAACACGAAGCCACTCATCAAATACATAAATATTTTAAAGATTAAATGGATGTTTCAAAATACTCAATACTCTACTGGATTAAGAAATACAAACTAAGAACAGAAAAAGGCGACGTACTAGAGTGGAAAGACCGTTTGTTTTTACTTGATATATTATCAGACTGGAATCCTAATATTGTAGTAAAGAAGTGTGCTCAAATTGGTGGCTCTATTATATTTAATCTAAAGGTCTTGTTCTCAATCAAGACTTTTGGTTGGAATATAATATATACTTTCCCTACTGATGACGATACAAGAGAGTTTGTAAGCTCAAAGACTAACAAGTTATTACAAGCAAACCCACAAGTATTTAGTGGTTTACCAACTGACAACATAGAACGTAAAGAGATTAACGGACGCTTCTTATTCTTTAAAGGAACTGTATCAAAGACTGCGGCGATTATGACTTCGGCTGACGTATTAGTTCACGACGAAGCAGATAGAAGCGACCAGAAGATGTTAGAAACGTATAAGAGTCGTACCAAAGCAAGCGATTATAAAGGTCGTTGGATATTCTCAAACCCTACTACCGAGAAAGGAGTAGTAGACAATCAATGGCAGAAGTCCGATAAGAAAGAATGGTGTATTACTTGCCCTAGCTGTCAATTAGAACAATACCTACAGTTCCCTGACAATCTAGATATGGAGAAAGAGATGTATATCTGTTCTAGTTGTAAGGGAGAGATTACAGATGATAACAGAAGAAAAGGGCGTTGGGTAGCACAAAATGAAGGAGCTGAAGTATCTGGCTATCACATATCATTACTAATGGCTCCTTGGATTAAAGCTAAAGAGATTATAGAAGATTCCAAGGGAGACCAAGAATACTTTTACAACTTTGTATTAGGAGAGCCATACAACCCTGGTGATTTGAGTGTATCAAGAAAGACTATCTTAGACGTTTGGACACCTAAAAACCTAGTAACTCAAGACTACTACTTAGGAATAGACGTAGGTAATATATGTCATTACGTCTTAGGAAGTGAGAAAGGTATAATAAAGATAGGTAAGTTTAGTGATAGAAGCTTTGTAGACAAGCTAATGAAGCAATACAAACCAACTCTAGTAATAGACGCAATGCCTGATACTAACTTATCTCGTTACTGTGTAGATACGTTCAGAGGGGCTTATATGAGCTACTTTAAAGAGAATAGCGATAACCCTAGAACCTTAGTGTGGTGGGGCAAGGGAAATGAAGAGAATGACAAAAAGGGGATAGTTTACTCCAATCGCAATAGAATGCTTGACCAGCTTATTGAGAAGATTCTAGTCGCTGAAGTCTTGTTTGGAGTACCAACTGATAATGAGTTTAGAGAGTTTATAAAACACTGGGAGACGCTAAGAAGAATCAAGGTAGTAAGCAATAGAGGAATTGAAAGTTATGAGTGGGATTCTACAACAGGAGTTGACCATTACTGTTTTGCTACTCTATACTGGTACTTAGCAACTCTAGGTAAAGCAAGTGGCTCGTTACTGTTAACTGATGATGAGCCTGTTGAATCAATTAAACAAGTTGAACACGGTGTATTTGTTAATAACTTAAAAGAAATGTTAGAAGAAAGAGAATACGAATTATGAATATAATAGATTTAGAAGATAAAGATTTATGTAAGCTTATAGACAACAGGTGGAAGTCATCTGATAGTGTTTGGGAAATAGTAAAAAAGAGTATGGAAAGCAACTCTAAACACTATGACTCTTATGTAACGGGTGAGCTTGCACCTGACTATATTAGACGTACTCCTGTTAAGAGGAATAAGGTACGTTCTAATCGTATCTTTACTAACGTGGAAGCTGTTATTAATACTTTAATATCTAATCTACCTAAATTAAATCTAATACCAACTCGTGAAACTCCAGAAGCTAAAGAGTTAGCTATAAAACAAGAAGGATATTTTAATAAGAAATACGACGATAGAAACTTTAAAGAAATAATGAGAAAAGGTTTAAGAAACCTATACTTATCACGCCTTATTGTATTAAAGCCGTTCTGGAACGCTAAGATAAACGACTTTGACGCTATATCAGTAGACCCTCGCAAAGTAAGGTTTGCTAAGAACTCTACCAAAGAAGTAGAATCAGAGTTTGCTATCGAAGAGATAGAGGATAGTATTGCTAATGTTATAAAGAAATTCCCTAAGAAAGAGAAAGCGATACTAGCTAAGGCTGGTATAACCGAAGATAATAAGAGCGAGTTATTGATAAGCAATCCTAAGATTAAGTACAAAGAAGCGTGGGTAAAAGACTCTCTAATTGTTAAGTATGACGAGATTATAATGTCTAAAGGTAAGAATCCGTACTGGGATTGGGACGGAGTACAGATAACCGAAGACCAAGGACAAGAGCTAAGGTCTGATGACGGCGACCAAAAGAAGATTCTAGACCAAGCCACTCCAACACCTACAGAAGAGAAACTACCTTTAAGAGAGGGAGCAGAAGAGCAACAAACAAAAGAAGCATACTTTTATAATCACTTTGATGAAGTTAGAAAGCCTTACATATTCGCTACGGTTCTTAATAACGAAAATACTCCAGTTGGTAGGACTGACTTCATAAGCCAAGCCGCACCATTACAAGAATCACTAGACAGAAGAAAAAGACAAATAGACGATAACGCTCAAATGGTTAACGGAATCACTAAAGTCAATTCTGAAACAATGGACAAAGCTGATGCACAGAAACTAAGATATGAAACAGAAGGTATTATTTGGGGTAAAGGTGTTGTAACAGGAGTACAAAGAGAAACAGGCAACGCTCTACCGAACTTTGTATTTGAAGATATGCAAGACTCTCGTAACGAGATTGATACTATAATGGCGGCAACTTCTGCCTTTAAAGGAGAGAGAGAGGGACAAGAAACAAAAGCAGGTAGACTTGCTCTAGTAAGTCAATCTTTCTTACGACTCAATGAGTTAGTACAAGTAACGGATTATATAAACTACGAATTATTGAATTGGATGTACCATTTAGCTAAATTAAGATATACTGAAACACATTATGCTAAAACAATGGGTAGTGATAATGCCGTAAACATAATTGAGATAACAAGAAACGACTTACAAGACGGTACTGAACTAAAAATAATAGCAGGCAAGACGTTACCCGAAGACAATCAATTTAAATACCAACAAGCACAAGAAGATATAGCAAAGGGGATTATATCTCCAGTTGATTACTTTACAATAACTAAACACGATAACCCCCAAGAGATAGCTAAGAATGCAGAGTTATACAAGATTAACCCTGTTAAAGCAAGTGGGGTATCAGATGAAGAACTACAAGAGATACTACCTCCACAACAAAAAGAAGAAGAAAAACCACCGTCTATATCTATATCTTACTCGGAGTTAACACCTGATTTAAAAGCTCAAGCGGCGACTAAGGCAGGCTTAGAACCAAGCGAAGAAATACTATTTGCCGAAGAATTACAAAACAAGAGAAACGAAGAAATAGATAGAGTGGCAAAGAATAAGCCAAAAGAAGCTAAAGAAACAAAACAACCTAAAGTTTAAAATTTAATCGCACCAAGTTGTCGTAAGGCAGTCGCAAGACTAAGCCAAACGAGGACAGTGCCAATAATATGGATGAAGTAGAAGAAGTTGTACCTCCAAGCAGTGAGCCTGCACCAGCAGAAGCACCAAGCGAAGAGCCAACAGAACCCGTAGAACCAGCGGAGCCAGTAGAAGAAAATAAAGAAGTAATTGAACCTGTAGAACCTACAGAACCAGTTGCTCCGTCAGAGCCATCTCTATATGAGCTACCAGACGGAAGAAAAGTAACAGGAGACGTTCTTACAAAAGAATGGAAAGAGAATTTTCTACCTGATTACACGCAAAAGTCTCAAAAACTTGCGGCAATAGAGAAACCTAATCAACCAAGCGAGCAAGAACCAGCGTGGAAAAACCCAGAATGGGTACCTCAAAGTGGAGCAGAACTACTTAATGCAGCCGAAGAAAAGATAAGAGAAAGTCTTGATTCAGACGCACAAAAGAAAGTAGCACTCCAAGAGCAAGTAGGCACTTATGTTGAGAGTCAAATAGAAGAAATTAAAAAGATTGACCCTAAAGTAGACCAGAATCTTATCTTCCAAGAGGCTAACAAGATTAAAACTAATGACTTAATGGCGGCTTATAAGAATATTAAAAGTCGTGAAAGTCTAGTTAAAACAACAGAAGAGAGAGTGCTTAAAGATGCTAAGCTTAGAGGAGATGACCCTATTACTGTTAATAAAGATAATAGTAACAATAGCGGAGAGATTGAATATAACCCTAATGAATCCGCACAGGAATATCTTGCTCGTATAAAGCAATAATTATGCAATTTTCAACAGCGGTTACAACAACCACCAGAGAAAAGCTTGTGCCAAAAGTCTTTGACACAATTACAAAAGGAACTCCAGGGCTAATGCTATTCTTACGCAATCCAGCACCTTGGAAATCAGGAACAGAGTATGATGTAATTTATAAATACGCAGACTCCACAAACGGTGGAAACACTGGTATTGCTGATACTCTAGATACAGATAGAGAAGATGTACGTGTTAAAGGTCTCTTTTATCCAAAAACAGCTTACAAGCCAGTAGTTGTTGCGGATATAGAAACCGAACTTAACAAGGGAGATGAAAGAATAGTCGACTTGTTAACAACCGAGTTTGATTCACAAGCTCAAAGTTTAATTCAATTAATGTCCGCAAACTTATATAGTGGAACAGGAGTAGGTAATTCTTGGGATAGTCTAGACAATGCGGCAGATGATTCAACTAATTACGCTACTTACGCAACTCTAGCAAGAGCAACTTATACAACTCTAAAAGGTTATTACCTTGCTTCTGCTGGTGCTTTGACATTAGCTAAAATGGCTACTGGTTATGATTCTGTAGCTATCGGAATGGATAATCCAACTGATATAATCACTACAAAGCCTCTATGGTCATCTTACGAAGCTTTACTAACTCCTACTGTACGTTCTAATTACGCTGTTAACGGTAATCCAAGAGTAGATGCATTTGGTATCGTAACAGGCGGAGAAGGCGGAGGTGGTAATATTGGATTTGAAACTCTAGCTTATAGAGGAACTCCAGTAATTAAAGATGAACAAGTAGCGTCTGGTAGAATGTACTTTGTAAATCGTAACTTCTTTGGATTCAAGGGAATCAAAAGAACAGGTGAAGGTTACCAAACAGTAAACTTCAAGAAGAATAACGATGGAGTACCTATGGGTGTAGTAGGTCGTGTTAAATCAACTCTAGGATTTAACTTTAGAGATATGATGTCTCCAACTAATCAGTTGGCTCAAGTAGGTATTATTCTATATGACGGAAACTTCATATCAGAAAACCCAAGACTTCAAGGGCAAATTCGTGGTTTGTCATAGAATAGGGTTTTTGTCAAGTGGGTGTTAGCTACCGTAAGTGGAATAAAAGGTTAAGTCTTTTATTCCAGCCCATTAAAATAATTAACTTAACTAATTATGCTCACTTAGAAAATTTAATGCTTTTTCCTGATAATGGAAAACACACTTCGTTTCACTTACAAGACTTTGTTAATTAACCGCCCTTTACTGATTCATTAAATCAAGAGGGTTATTGAAAGGAAAATTATGTCAGAATTAAACTTAGCCCAATATATTCCAGCTTTAAAGTATACAGAGAGAGAAGAACAAAGTTGGACTGCAAATGGGAATACAGATACGGTAACAGATGGTAAAGTAGAAAGTTCAAGTATTATCGTTCTAATGTGGACTTCAGCACCAGCAACAACTTATTATATTACTCCAGCGTCGGGGAGTTTTGTAATAACGGCGGCAGATTCGATAGATTCAGGAGCAACATTCAAATATTTAATATTCTAATATGAACAAGAACACAATAACAAAACTATCAATTAGTGCAGTAATAGGATTACTATTGGTTGTTGGTTTTACCCAAGTTAAAGCACAATCGGCTGGATTTTGGGACGCTGTAGCACAGCAAGCAGGGCAAGTATTAGGTAATCGTATTGAACTACCTACTATATCGCCCGTAGACGATTTTAGTATAGGCTCGGCTGGCGATACAGAAAGTACTTCAAAGATATCTCAAATACAATTTAGTGGGTCAGGATTGACAGCTAATAATGGGCCAACTGTTGCTTCCACAACTGTCTTTAGTCTATATAATAGTTCTTCTCGTGATAGAGTAATAGAAAGTATTACTTTAGTTACGCAAGATTTTGATGACTATCAAGCATCAAGTACTATTGCTAGATTATTTTTACAGGCGGCAACATCAACAGACCCTACATTTAAGTTAAGTAGTACTAATTACTTATGGAATGATACTGTAGGTACTTCTTCTGCTTTTAGCTATGTAGCTTCATCTACTCCTGGAATTATAGCGACGACTACTTCTAATAGAATCTGGGGTGCTGGAACTTATATAGTAGGTTCAATGAATGATATTGCTACTTCTACGGGTACGGGATTCTTTAGAGTAAATTACTCTAACATTAATTAACAATGTGGCGATGCCACAGAAAGAGCTATTAGGCTAAGAACTTAATAGCTGAAAAAATATGAAACAGATTACATTTCAAAGCGTATATAATTCTATTACCACACCTGGAGTATTCAAAATAGGCGAAAGAGCAATGACTCCTGATGGTAGAGAATGGGTATACGTT
>Ga0222667_1001030_pt1 | contig 10431 bp, 5 predicted proteins | sample AntAcemetagen657_FD_179854 | JGI IMG/M metagenome (GOLD analysis project Ga0222667, IMG submission 179854) | Saline water microbial communities from Ace Lake, Antarctica - #657 | ecosystem: Environmental > Aquatic > Non-marine Saline and Alkaline > Saline | place: Antarctica: Ace Lake | collected... | reverse complement strand
TGTCTGTCAGTATCAGATGCAAACAGATGCGTTACACTGGCAACTGTAGCATTATTTAATTCAACATAACCGGCTGCGGGTGGCGCGGTGACATCAGTGCTAAACTGATACTCTATCGTCCATCCACCAACCGGACCTCTTGCCCCTGTAGCCCCTGTGGATCCTGTAGATCCAGTAGACCCAGCCACTAATGGCGCATAGCCTCCACCTTTATAACCACCCATAATTTCCCCTCCTGTTATGAATTAACAATCGTGTTAACAATCAATCTGTCTAATACGGTAGTAGCCGCATTTACTCCGGTACCTGAAATTTTTACCCGGAGAAAATTAGAAACAACCGGAGCGTAAGATGCAACATGCACTAACTTATCTCCTATATTTTCCATCAAATATCCAGCCCCTTCAGGCACAACCATATTTCCATCCGCAGCGCCTTCAGTAACCGGCGGAGTATTTCCTTGTTCAATTTCCATATCACACTCAACCGTTCCGTCTGAGTCAAACTTAAACTCAAACCCAAAAGATACATCCTTTGGGCAGATAAATGTTTCAGAATAAACTGAAGTGACACTCGCTACCGCAATTTCTGTTACTTCAGCCGCAGCCAAAAGATCAAAATTATCTACTACGCCGTTATGTTTTGCCATGATTTACTCCTCCTGTTAACTTCTCGTTACGTTAATTGTTAAAGTTATCCGTGTCGCTACATCGTTTGAATCTACATTAAAACGGAATATATCATCCGCTGTTATACTTTTAGTCCAGCCAGTAAGAGTGCTGTCCGTACTCTTATTTGCCGCGGTTAATGTAGGTTTAGCCGCCGAGGTAATAGTATCAGCTACCGTTGGCGGAAAGTTAGCATAACTGTCTTTCCATATATCTATAACCGCAGTAGCGGCTTGATCAGCTAACATGGTGACCGAAGTAATATCCCCGGCAAAAGGTACCTGAACATCACCCCATATTCCTGTAGTAATTATATCAATTCCGTTACCTAAAACAACCTCGAACGCAGTGGTCTCACCTGGGCCTGTTGGCCCTGTGGCTCCTGTTGGCCCTGTGTCACCTTTAGTGCCCTGGTCGCCTTGAGTCCCTTGAGTCCCTTGAGGCCCTGTAGGCCCCGAAGGTCCTGTTTGTGCTGTTCCGGCGGTACCTTGAGTACCTTGAATACCCTGAGTACCTTGAGGACCTGTCGGTCCTGTTGGCCCTGTTTGTGCTGTCCCCGCAGTACCTTGAGATCCTGTGGAACCCGTTGGTCCTATTGGTCCTGTTGGCCCAGAAGGTCCTGTCTGTGCTGTTCCCGCAGTACCTTGAGATCCTGTGGGACCTGTTGGCCCAGTTAACTGAGCCGCGGTACCTTGAGTACCTTGAGTACCTTGGGTACCCTGATCACCTTGAGTACCTTGAATCCCCTGAGTTCCCTGGGTACCTTGAGTGCCTTGATCACCTTTCGTGCCTTGCGTACCTTGAGTACCCTGTGTACCTTGAGTTCCTTGTGGCCCCGTAACTGTTGAATCCGCGCCAGTTGCCCCAGTAGGTCCTGTTGCCCCTGTCGATCCCACTGCTGCACCACTACCAGAAACCCAATAAACGGTAGACGCTCCGGTAACTTTCCAATAATCCCCTTTACGTACAAGCATAGTTATACACTGGTCTGTTGAAACTCCACCAGCGGCTTCCGCAGAGGTCGCTCTTTTAGTAGTTGGTGGATTGGCCGCGTCAGTATATCCCACAACAGATAACGCTGCGGCAGCACTTGCGTATGCTGTAACAAATCCGTCGTCCGCTGCTTCATAAACAGTATTATTGAGTTTAGCTGTCCAAGCGCCAAAAGCCGCGCCTCCGGGTCCTGTTGCCCCAGCGGTTCCAGCCGGGCCAGTCGCTCCTGTTGGTCCTGTTCCTCCTGTTCCTCCTGTCGGACCTGTATCTCCTACTGGTCCACCACTGGGCCCTGTTGCTCCAGTTGGTCCTGTTGGCCCCTCCGGTCCTCCACTGGGGCCGGTTGCTCCTGTAGCCCCAGTAGGTCCCGTCGCTGTTGCATCAACTTTTGCATTGACTTGCTGGATCTGCCGTACAGTTCTATCCATCCCATCTTCTAAAGACTCTTCTCGCAAATTACCATCAGTAGGAATGTCTACCGGCTGTGTATACAAAATATTAGAATTTATAATAACCCAGTCAGTTGTTGCTGGAGGATCCCCCATAAAGGTTATAGTACCCCCTTCAGTGACCGCGTTCATGTCAACGCTATAATTCACACCCAATACTTGAGCGGTCTCTACTTCCGTAGTCTTAACCTGGAGTATTACCTCTAAGTCAGTAGTGGCATAAATCTTAAAAGGGAAACTGAAGACCAAGGTGGCATCGTCACCCGATGTTATTATTTGTACTGTTTGATTTTCAATAGTCATAGCTTCTCCTTATTCCTTTACAAATGTTGTTGACGCTTTTGCCTTATTATAAAACCAATACGACGACATGGGCTTTTCCTTCGACGTAATCGCCAGTATATCTTTTACCATAAGATACCCGGGAATAAATGTCTTCGCGGATTCCGTTATCATCCGAGCCGCTTCTCTTTTTTTATTCTTCCCGTAAGGTGTATCCCCAGATGTAGTAAAATAAACATACATCCCATACATTAGAGTTGCAGTCGGTGGCAACTGTGTTGGCATCGTGCCAAATAGAAAACTTCGACCGTACCCCAGTGTATTTAAGAGTATACCTCCAAGTACGAGATATTTCAAATAGTTAAGTCGAGATTTTGCACTTACCTTGGGAGAATACTCTATTTCAATATCTTCTCCGTTAGCCCCGGCGCCTTTGAACGTACGAGTGATAGTATACCCAACATGCCCAGTAAAAGCGCGAGTAGCCGCCTCACGATGAAAAACAGCAAAATGGTTCATCCACCAACTCTGAAGTCGAGTAACTGGCGCCGCTACTTTATACCTAAAAATCTCAGGCATCGCCATCGCAATATACTGATACTGAGCAGTCTGTGCACCAAACTCCATTTCTTTCAATATAAGTTCTTTTTCGCTGGGATAAAAAAAGTTAGGATCCTCGTCACCAGTTCGCTCAGGAACCGCCCAATCTAAATCAGGATTCATAATGTTCTCAACTGCCCAATGGTACGCTGCATTCGTAGACTGGTTTACATTACTAAATGCAGACCACTGAAATGCAGCCATCATCTTCTGCGAAATTTTACCTTTCAGATCCACGGGAAGTTCCTCAATGCCCGAATATGTACTCAAAAAGAGACTCTCTGATTTTAATTCCTCTAACACTGGAAAATCAGAGGTAGGCATCGCGCCTTTCCAAACTGCCGATATGCCATAAAGGGCTATGTCTTGTACCCGTTGCATCTTATTCCGGATAAGTAACTTTGGTCTCACTCCCCCGAGTACCCCATATAGCGGAGCCTTACTGATAGCCACCAACATATCTGTAAACGCCCGTTCACTTAACTGGGTGCCAAACTTATCTAATTGTTTGTTTACAATATTAGCAACATTAGACCCAGGAGCAATCCACTTATTTGCCCATTCATCAGCCCAAGTTTGTTTCTCACTAAGAAGCACTACTTTAACATACTCTTTTACCCAGTCTCTTGTTGCAGCCGGGATCCGAGCTTCTGCATCGTAAGCTGCCTGTTCTTCCGGTGGCAACTGATCATAAAGTTCTTTATCTATGCCTTCAGCAATAGCCAACTGTTCCAGAAAGAATTTTTCAGGGCCATCCAAATATATTTCTTTTAAGCCCACACGAACCATGGACATCATAACGTGTTCCAGATCTTTACTAAAATGTTGGAGTAACAAATCTTGTAGTTTACGTGTCTTCTCCATCGGGTTACTTACTTTGCCACTAATATTTTCTGCGGCCCAGGCTTTCAGTTTTTCTGGCACCGGGATCCCACCGCGCATAATACCTTCAGCATTAACATATTCTACGTGACGAAAATAAGCGCCTACGTCCGCAATAGGCTCTCTACCAGTAATTAACCTGGACGCATTTGTACGAGCCAATATGTCGCGAGTAAGTGCCCGGAAATAATCAAAAACAGCTTTCTCTTTTTCTGTTAAGCCAGCAGGAGCATCTATATTGGTATTGATTAAAACAGCCATTTCGTCTGTAGACATCTTCGTCTGTTTTTTAAGCTCCTTGATTACTCGTTTGATTTCATTATTCGTTGTCCATTCCTCTTTGTCTTTCCCCATCTTACCTCTTTCTAAAGGCTCGACCATTTTCTTGACCCCTAACAATTCTGATGTCCGATTCTGTGCAGTAATCAAAGTTGTTAGCCCAGGCTCCCGGGGATACTTCTTCGCCTGTTTAGGTAACTTAACTGTTTTCTTTTTAGGTGCTGCCGGTTTTTTTGGAGTTGCCGGAATTTCTTTTACTGATTCTTTTGCTGGTGCCTTTGGAGATACTTTCTCCCAGGTATCAACAAATTGTCTTGAAGACACTTGCGTTTCTTCCCCAAACGTAATGATCTGCGGATGATCAAAATAGGCTTCCAAGGCTTCTGTTTCAAACCCTTTTTCTATATGTATAATTACACCGTCGTGCCCCTGCCCCTTAATATAATCAATAAGTTTCTGCCGATCAGCTTTGACTTGTTCTATGTCCGGACTGTCCCAAAATTTAAGATACTGAACCCCAGCCTTTTTCACAATATCCTTAAAGGTACCATCATTAGTTATTAACAACGGATTACGCAAGTTAATTTCGGACTTTGTTACGGCATCACCATACCTTTTAGCCTCTCTCTCATTAAAAGCGTAATACTGCCCTTCGCCAAGTGATGGCCCAACTTCTATAAATCTTTCGCTATATATGTCTTCTCTGGCAGCACCGCGTCCTTGATATACTGTATATGTGGTCCCCTTAACTTTAGGCGTAACTTCTTTAAGACTGGCGATCCCAGGTTTTCCAGTAGGATATGCTATAAGTACCGGCATCTCTTTCATTCCCAACTCTTTTGCATACAATGCCCGGTGATGTCCTTCCTGGCTCATGCCCCCCTCTTTATAATACTCAATATGAGGCATATAGATTTTGTCATACCCCTCCATCTTTGCCATTTTACTTTTCTCTATCCGAGACTCTAAAAAATCTGTTTTTAACTCTTCAACTGAAGACCCCTTCAATCCGTGTTTTTCTGCGTATTTCATCACTTCTTCTTCAGACTTCCCACCAAAGTGTCGTTCCCAAAAACCTTCTTTTATGCGATCTAAATATTCATCCGGAGACATATAGACTATCTGACCTTCCATTCCTTCTGACTTCGCTTGGTATTCTTTTCTTGTCGCATAGTCTCCAGCCCCGTCGTACTTCTCATCACTTATAGTATCCCGGTACTCAGATATATCAGACTCAGGAACAAATTTATCACGCTCTATCTCGTTACTCATTTTTTCTTTTCGCGCAGTCTTCTCTTCAGCAATAGCCTTGTCCCGTTTCATCTGCTGTTTCTCAGCGCGCCACATCACTTCCTTCTCCAAATCGGCGTATATGAGTTGCTGATTTTCAGTAAGTTTTTTTCCAGCTATTACTTTGTTCACAATATTTTTTACATCTTTACGAATCCATCCTGTCACCCACCAATCTGGAAATATCTGTTTGCCACCGAGAGAAAAAGTCTCTCCGCCTTCAGTAACCCCTACTCCCCGGCTACCAAGTTGTGCTCCTTCAAGTTCAAACATCATGTCCTCTAACATTTCATTCCGTTGCGCGTCAGGCACTTCAATCTTAGGTTCTTTCATTGATAAAATATCATCATAGTTTTCAAGACCCGCGCCCATTACCATCGCTTTACCAGAAGCGTCCTGAACAATTCGGCCAGGCATATCAATAGCAAGAGACGGCCGGATAATTTCTATAGCTTTCCCAGTTACCGGAGTTTGTGTTGTAGATACCCCAGCGCCAAGTTGCCTGGAAGTAGCCGCGCGTATATCCATTGTCTTAGCTTTCCACCAAGCCTTCGCTGCTTTTTCTAAAGAAGTACCCCGGGCTGCATTCCGGATAGCTTCTTTGGTAACTGTTACTTTCCCGGAACCGTACCCCGCGCTTTCAAGTCGGGTACCAACTTCTTTAACTGCCTGGGTCAACGTGCCCTGTTTTGCTAAATTCATCGCTCCACCAATAAGCGCGATCGAGGCAACCACTTCACCTAAATTAGCCGCTACTTTTACCGCGGTAGGCGCCTCATCTGGGATCAATTCCGAAAAAGCTCGACGTTCCAGCGGGCTATACTTCTCCCCTTTAATTTGACTCACTATAACAGCAGTGCCCTGATCCCATGCCTCATAAGCTAACGCGTATAGCGGAGCCGCAAAGGCTAACCCAATCCGGGGCGCCCGACTCATAAAGAAATCTATTTTCTTTTCGCTATCCGCAAATTCTTTCAACTTCTCTTCTCCATATATATTTTTTATCAACCGATCGGTAGCAATTTCAACTCTTTTATCAAACACTTCCCCTTCTGATATGGGGACTTCTTGCCCACTAATTTCAGACGCAGCCCATAACTCTGAAATTTTCACAGTCTCAGGCTGAGAAGGTAACGCGCCCAGATTGATCTGATCAGGACCCGCTCCAGTAAACATACCCAATCCATTGTCCCCGGACTGTTTACTCTCTTTAGGCTGATTTGGTAACGTATCTAATCTCATTTTTCTTCTCGGTTATCATCCTCTTTAAGTTGACCCGCCAACGCCTCAATGTTTGCTTTATCCATGGGGTACCCATTCGCTTTCAAAATATCTGTAGCGCGCATAATATACGACTGACCTACCGGATCCTCAAACGCAGCTAAAGCCGGGTTATCTGAGACCACTTTTTCTATATCCATCGCACCTAATATCCCCCGCACAATAGAAGTAGCTGGCACTCCGGCCATCATTCCTGTAACCATGTCCTGAATATACGTGGCCGTACGAATTGCAATCTGTTTTTTATCTCCTTCCCACAACCTTAGTGCCCGATTCTTTATGACCTCTATGGATTTCTTGCCTCCGTCCGCTTTTTTAGCGGTAAGAGTCTCGCGAAGGTTAGCACTCATATCAGCTAAATATTTACTCTCCGTATCACTTATGTCCCCGTCTGCCCATACATCTATCAACTCATCCAGTACCTCAGACCGGTCAATCAAATTATCAAAAGTTCTTTCTACAAGAGTAACATACCGTTCTGCGGCGGGTGTACTCTCTTTCAATCTCTTAGCGTTCAACTGGATCTTATTCATCAAACCATAAATAAGTCTCGTCTCAGACGCCGGCGTTATTCTGTCATGGGGATTTTCCACCATCGCTGCGGCACGAATTTCTGGAATAGACGAAATCCCAGCCATTCCTTTATCATACAATTTATAATAATTATCAGACTGATCCTCTTTAATTTGCTTCTCTTCTTGCCGGATCTTTGTGTCCGCTTGCTTGATAAACTTAAACTTCATATCCGCGGTATAGAAAGGAACTTTGTTATACTCTCCTGCCATAAGATCTGCTTTAAGCTGTTCCGGGTTGTTTAATATTCGGTTACTAAAATGTGCCTCTAAAGTAGCTGGTCCTTCTTTACGTACAAACGCCTCTTTCTCCGCATAGGAAAACATTTCATCAGGTATCTTATTTAGGATCTCTTCCTCAAACGTATAGAGATTTTGCATATACGCTTCTTTAGTAAGCGTCTCCCCGGTACTAATAGCCGCCTGTTGGAGTCCTTTAACAATCGCTACTTTTGCATTAGTTTCCTTTTGCTTTTTCGCCCACATAGGTGCCTGGGCTACTCCCGCACGTAAGATAGTATTAGCTGAAGTTAAGAATTTTCCACGAACAATCGGATCTTCAATACCGTCAGCAAAAGCAGTCACTAACTCCTGCCCGCCATCAAGGATCTTCGTTTCATACCCATCAGGATTCCCTGCCATTTCTCGCTGGGTCTGATTACCCAATTTCTGAAATGCCAACCCAAATTCCATAACCGAAGTATTGGCCTGCATCTCAGAATACATATCCATCTTCTGTGCTTCCTGGATGACTGTATTCCCAAATTTGGTTACTGCGGCACCCACGATCTGCCCAGATCGATCAGCCGGTGCAACACCGACTGCTCGAGAAGCTAATTGTTTTCTTTGGTATGTGTTTATTCTACCCATTACTTAACGCCTCCTGGCTTGGGTGATGACGGTGGTGGTGGTTTTTTCCCCTTCTGCCCCGCTGCTGCGGCTGAAAACAAAGTGCCCCCCGCCTCTGTCATTCCACTTATCAAAGCCGCCCGGCCTTCATTCCGTACCGTGGTTGCTTTACGATTGGCTAAACTTCGTTCCGCTCTCCCCCTTGACCTAACCGCTTCGGCTTCTTCTTTCGCGTATGCCTTAGTCTGAGCGATAGTAATAAGTGCAGACCCGGCTATATGAACTCCAGAACTAATATACTGAAGAGACTGTTCGGCTGCAAACTTATACCCTTCTTCCTCTATAATAGCCGCAGTACGCATCGCTTCACGAAAAATAATACTGCCCTCTGTTTGCAAGTCCCCAGCTAATTGAGTAGACGCATTTAACGCAGAGATCCCCTGGCTCATACTTCCCGCCATACTAAAAAGAGTTCCTATCACCATCAGTGGTGCTGCCATACTATTTCTCCTCGCTACTAATGTCCATATCAAAAATCATAGAGTTCAGAGTACACGGATACGGAACTGTCTGAATAATCCACATACTTCGTTGTTCGCCAAAATTATCAAAACCTGGCTGCTGTTTTGGGCCATTAAACAAAAACGTCGGCCGATCGGTAAACTGCACCCCATCTCTAAATCCTATCCGCTGCATATTATACGGATCTGATCCGTACGATACGCCTAAAGTATTCCGAAACAATAAATGAATTTTGTTAACTGTCTTCTCTTTTCCCGGCGTAATCCCGGTTGTCATTAAGAGTTCTAATGGCATTGTCTTGATCCGGCCAAAATAAAAGAGACCTACCATAGCATACGCTGTCTGGGCGGCTAAACTAATCGCTCCGTCAGTCACAACACAATCCGCATGGATCCCCCCATCAGCAACAACTGAAACTGTTTTCCCTTCCAAATGTCCAAGTCCCGAGATAGTCTCCTGAGTAAAATACCACCCTCCGGAAGCAATAGCGTCGGTACTTAAAAAATCTTGAAGAATTTTACACTTAACCTGAGTGCCGGAAACATACTCTGTAATTACCGCGATACCTTGTTCCGCTCCGGTAATATATTTAACTTGGATTTTACGAAGCACATCGTCCGCACCAAATACCGCAGCGTCCGATGTAAACAAAATATCCTCTCCGGTAACCGCAGAGGGAGTAACAGAAGTAATCTGCGTGGTATCCAGACTCAGACAACTATCTAAATGCACCTGTCTTCTTTGTGCCTCAAACATTAAATTCCGATAGCAAGTGTCATCTGTTATTTTATCCGCAGAAGAACTCCCTGTATAATAATCCTGACGTTCCGGGATCCTTGGGTTTTTAGCCAGGTATTCTACATATCTCCGGGTAACTCCATTGATTGTACGTTCTACTACAATCCATACGCGGTCCCTGTTATCATCTTGTGGCTGGGCGGCTACTGTTAATACCTCCCCATCACCAGCGATAAGATGCTCGTTCCATGCAGACGCGCCCTCCCCTTCGTGATATACAAAAGATAAAAGCCTACCATCAGCTACAACCATCCAAATTTGATTTGGGTTCCCCTGCTGATACGCCATCTGCGTAATACCACCAACAGCTATTTCATCAGACTGAAGAGTCTCATCTAAAGATTTATACCCATCACTAAGAAAATTATTCTTAAAACTGTAAACTACCTCGCCCCCGCGTTGAACATAAATAATAGAATTACCAAAATTCACTGGCATTATGTCCGCCACTCCGTAGTTATCTACGGGGAAAGATTGGATAGCTGTTGCGGATAAAGGTACACTGTCAGTACCCCCATTAACTTTAAGCATACCTGCGTATGTGCCCGTCGCAAGGAACTTCTGAGTACCCATAAAAAATCGGATCCTATCTACACTGGAAGTAGACGCAGAAGTTAACGCATAAGAAACTGCATCTTCCGAATCAGCACCTACTGTAAATATCTCGTACCGCGTAGATCCATCTGTAGAATCAGGACTCATAGACCCAAATAATAAATCAGGATCATTATTACTACCACCATGAAATACGCGCCCCGCATAAAAACCTACTGTTGCTGGACAATCCCCGTCAAGAATAGACACTCCCCCGGAAACATAAGCAGTATACGCTGTAGTATCTACCCCTATTGTAAAGTTATTAGCGTCAATCTTAGTTACTGTGCATACAACATGGTTGAGTTCTGTCATTCCAGTTATGTCTTCTAAAAGAACTTCATAATCATTTTCGTATCCATGGGCCCCCAC
>Ga0222667_1001025_pt1 | contig 10478 bp, 13 predicted proteins | sample AntAcemetagen657_FD_179854 | JGI IMG/M metagenome (GOLD analysis project Ga0222667, IMG submission 179854) | Saline water microbial communities from Ace Lake, Antarctica - #657 | ecosystem: Environmental > Aquatic > Non-marine Saline and Alkaline > Saline | place: Antarctica: Ace Lake... | reverse complement strand
AAAGATCTGTAGAATATCTACAAACATAAGGAACCATTTTATTGGCATAAGCCCTTGTTTGTTGGTTTCCAAAAACACTTGTTATTGCCAAGGCAAAAATAGCTGGCAAATTTTTAGAAGCTCGTCCACCTTGACTAACCTCCAAAATCATATCAACAACTTTTTTTCCATCTATTTTAAGCAATCTTTGAATAGCACTACAATTCTCAACTGTCAATTTACGCTCTGTTGCGTAATAGCTGCCTCCCTCATTTCCTATGATAAGAAACCTCTCCAGCCTCTTCCAATCACTTATCTCAAAACCATAGCCTCCAGCTGTGTTTTTGACCTGATCATCTCTTGCTTGTTCTGACTGGGGTGTTTGCTTATTAGCAATATGGTCTGTGTAACTCATTTTTCAATTTCCTTTCTTAACAATCTAATATTAGATAAACCATCTTCTAGAACGTGTTATTCTACAACTATACCTATTCACTTTCAACCGTCACTGGTACCAAATCCCATTTTTCCCAATTTTTCGCCTATCCCGAACTTCCTCATAGTTTCTATTACTTCTGAAACTAAGGTGATATCTAACACTTTCTTTTTTCTTTTATTTTTCTTTTTCTTTTGAATAAAATTAAGACTAAGTGTATTTACAAATTCCTGAGCTTCTGCCCCTGTCCAATCATTAGTTTCGCCAACCAAATATTCTATTGTTCCTTTATCAACCTTCCATCCTTTAAGTCTTTGAGTAAACATCTTTTTTCTCAAAGACTTTTCTAGTGAAGGAATTTCAACTACTCTATCAAACCGACCAGGTCTATTTCTAAGAGCTTTTTCTATAGCCTCTATTCTATTTGTAGTCCCAATCGTGATAGAATTATTTACAGAATTAACTCCATCCAGGATATTCATCAAAGCACCTAGTCTCATATCCCCATGCCCAGTATCTCTATCTTCTCCATACAAATCTAAATCTTCAAGCATAAAAACACATGGAGAAACAAAATCTGCTAAACGATAAAGAACCTTCATAGAAGACATCCCTCGATTATTCTCATTAATCATTTCTGGAGTAATCCAAACTACCGTATAATCAGGGGCATAATTACAAATTACATGCCCAATTGTGGTTTTGCCAGTGCCAGCACGACCAAAAATCATTACACCTCTTTTATTTATACCCTCTTTGTTATACGAATCTACATCTTTAAGAAAACCAAAAACTTCCAATTCAAACAAATCTTTTATATCTTGAGGATAATAATAATTATCCCAGTTATATTTGTCATTACTTTCGAGTTCGCTAAAGGAACATTGATATACATTTACATTTCTTAATTTCGCCCCTCTCAAACAGTTATGCTTTTTCGTATAATCTTCAAGACCTCTAATAATATTCTCTGAACGCTTACTACTTGTAGTAAAACAAGTTATATTTATAGCTTCATTAGAAGAATTATAATAGACCCAAAATACTACATTATTTTTTCTCTTTCCTTTTTCTTTCTCAAAATATTTAAAACCCGTAGTTGTATAAGGTCTTTCTTTTCCCTTAATTGTCCAAACAGCTTTATCGGGAGGAATTGACTCTCCTTCTTTACTAAAATTTAATTCCCCTACGCATCTATAACCTTCTGATTCCATATATCTTGTTAAAGATTCCATCAATAACAAACTTATAAGAGGAACACTCTCGTAAGGATGATTCTTAATATCATTAACAGATGACACTCCTAAAAACCTACACATTATTCTGTAATCAACAGAACGTATAAAGTCTATTTTAATTTCATCTGAAAATTCTACTCCCCCTAGTTCTTCCAGTTTTAACTCATGTGATTTTTGTAAAGAAAGAGCATTCTCTGGCTCATCTCCAAAACATTCATCTGAATCACATGGGGGAGGCATTTTATTGCAAGATTGTTCTACTATGTCTGCGGTGTCGGTAGCTCCAACAACAGAAGGCATAATTCCTGCTTCTTTAACTAATATAGAAGGTTGTGCTGTACTATTACTTCTATAACTTAAACTCATACCTCATACTCCTAAAAATTAATTTTAATAAAGGAAAAACGTTTAAATATACGAATATAATACTATAATACTATTCACTTTTACTGGATAATTATGGCAATAACAATAAATATTAAAGATATTCCTTTTGGCAACTCTAGAATAGCAGTTCGCAATAGTGGCAATAGAGATAATTTTGCTTCTACCATTTTAACTTCATATGTAAATATAAATCCAGATAATCCACATGCCCAATTATACAAATTTAGACCCAGCATACCCTATAAAACAGAATTAGTATTATCTGGGATACCATTATCAATTACTGCTTTTCAAGATCCTGCCACGAATCCATCAACAGGAGATACTGTTGGAGACTATTACACATTAGATATTATAGAAAATAATGAATCTGAAGATGATTATCCTAATCCTAGTGCTCCTGAAAATATACCAACAGATCCTTCTAATAAAACTTTCTCCCTTAATGGAGTTCGACTGTCTGATAGTAGAAAATCAGGAAGATTTTTTTGGAACATTGTAAAAACAGGAGAAGCAGCACGTCCTAAAGAAAATGTCATTTTCAAAGGAATCCCCTTATCTAAAGGTCATCGAAACGAACTTATCCTAAACAATACAGGTTTAAGTCTATCAAATATTGATGAATACGTTAATGTAATGATTGGAGGAATTCCTCTAAGTGCTGGTCGGGTTGAGTTTAAATACTACCTAGTGGTATCTCCAATCACTAAACCATAAACTTTTATAAATCTAAAAGTTCTCCCATCATAACTTTTTCCATTCTCTTAGAAGAACTCAATAATCTTTTAATTCTATTTATATCATTTTTACTAACTGTAATATCCTGTCTATCTATCTCTTCCACTACTCCATCATCAAGAAGTACCCACATTTTACTACTCTTATTAGTGACCTCAATATTCATAACAATTCCACTCTTTTTACTGCTTCCCTGTCTAAAAGAAACTCTACATCCTATTAATAAACTATTCATCTTTTTTATTCCTCTCTTATTTCTTCCAATATCTTCGTCTCTTCCACCTCATTATTAAACTCTCTTCCTTCAACCCACATTCTTTACCATATTTGTTTCAAGAAAATCTACGAATTTCGGTCGTAAATGAATTGAAACTTAGTTAAGTATAATAAAATATTTTTCACTTTTTAAGGTTTTTTAGAGGAATTGCCGATATAAATATGTAATTAATAATTATAAAGTATCTGAACTCTCACATTAAAATATTAAATAAAATATATTTAAGAGTATTTTCTTTTTCCTTTAGTGAGAGTTCAGGAATTAGATTTTACTCTTTTTTTATAATATTATGATTAAAACTTATAAATATAAATTTTATAACTCTAAATCTAACAAACACTTGTTTGAACAGATAAATACTGCCTGTTGGATTTATAATCATTGTATTTCTCTACATAAGAGATATTACAAAATTTATAAGAAATCACTTAACAAGTATCAACTACAAAAACACCTAACAAAACTTAAAAAATTAGATAAATATTCCAAATGGAGAACTTTAGGTTCTCAATCTATCCAAGATATAACTGATAGAATAGAAAGAGGCTATAAGTTATTTTTTAAAAAACAAGCTCAAAGCTTACCTAATTATAAAGGAAGATATAAATATAAATCTTTTACACTTAAACAGGCAGGATATAAACTATCTAATGAGGATAACCAGATAGTTATAAATAAAAAGAAATATAAGTATTTTAAATCTAGAGATGTTGAAGGAGAAATTAAATTATTAACTATTAAACGAGATACATTAGGAGATTTGTATTTATTTGTTATCTGTGAAGTAGAAACCCCAGAACCTATTTTTAAGACAGGTAAAACTGCTGGAATAGATTTTGGATGTAAAACCTTTCTAACTTTATCAGACAATACTACATATGATAATCCTGGATATCTTAAAAATAGTCTTAATAAGTTAAAAGAAGTACAACAAGTTCTATCTAGAAAAACTAAAGGTAGTAATAATAGGAAGAAAACAGTTAAACAAGTAGAAAGAGTATATAAGAAAGTATCTAATCAGAGACATGATTATCTTTTTAAGTTAGCTAGACAATTGTGTTTTACTTATGACGAGATATATGTTGAAGATTTAAATCTAGTTAGTATGAAAGAGTCAAAAGAAAAGAACAAGAAATTAGAACATAACTATCATAGGAAGGTTTCTGACTTGTCTTATGGGAAGTTTCTTAACATTCTTGAATACTATTGTAGTAAAACAGGAAAACAAGTAGTTAAAATAGATAGATGGTATCCTAGTTCTAAAACTTGTAGTAATTGTGGTTGGTATAATGATCAATTAAAAAGAAGTGATAGAATTTATAAATGTGAAAATTGTAGAAATATAATAGATAGAGATTTAAATGCTAGTATAAATATTAAAAGAGTTGGGACATCAACTCTTTGCGAGTGTAATTATGTTTTTTCTAAGAAACATAATTACGACTCAATAGAATCCCACGATCTTTAGTCGTGGAAGTATGTCAAATTGATCCCATAATAATTTAAATTTTTTCAATTTGCTCTTCAAAAATACTCTCCTCTAAAGGATTAAGTAAAAATTCATATCTTGAAGAAGCTATTAATAATTCTGTTTTATCTGTCGCTCCTCCAATACTATATTTTAATGGAAGCTCTATAATCTTAGCCCAAGAATATAATTCTCTTACTCTTTCTGCATCATCATAAGATAATAACCAAGGACATTTAATATCTTTTAATAATTTCATTAATCTAATATGCTCTTCATCCCCAAAATTATATTGATAAAGCTCTGGTCCTTTAACATAATAAGGAGGATCTAAATATAAAAAAGTCTTACCCATAGTCATATCAATAATTTCTTCAAAATCAAGATTATAACACTTATTTCCTTCTAGATTCATTTTCGAAAAAAGTTTATTATACTTGTGTACATCTTTTTTAATTTTATCAGGATTCCACCTACAATCTATTTTATATTCTGACCCTTGATCTTCTCCTCCCAATGGACCCCCTGCCATAACTCCAAGTCCTGAATAAGAAATTTGATGAATAGCCAACTTTATAAAACCAATAAAAACTTCTTCCTCAGGATCTCCCTCAAGAGCTTTTTTAACTATACTTGGATCTGATAACAATCTTTGATATGCATAAAATTTTCTTGTTGTTGGTTTGAATCTATCTACATAATCACATAAAATATCAGGAGAATTTATAACTGCTGTCCAGAAAGCGGCAATAGCAGGATCAGCATCATTGATACAAATATCTTTTAAATTACTAATGCTGGCAAAGTAAAGACCAATAGAACCTGCCCCAAAAAAAGGTTCTACAAACATCTTAGAATCAAAACATCTCTCATCGTAATAGAAACGAGAGATCCTTCCTACGATTTGATTCTTTACTTTATTTTTTCCTCCAGGATATCTAAACAATTCTATCCCCTTAAATGAAAATACCCATATCTTTATACTCTAAATTTTTTCTATATTCCCATAAAAAATCTACAGGGTTAATTAATTCAGTTTTCTTAATATAATAATTTTTCATATTAACAAATTTTTTACTAATACAGGGATCTAATCTCTCTTCTTTATTTTTTAATACATTTTCTTTTGAAATAATACCATAAAACTCAACAATAATTCTAGTAGCATCTATTTCTGTTTTTGTTCCATTATGAGAAGAGATTATCCCAAAGAAATAACTATCTGCTCTTAACTTTTTTAAATTCCCTTTTTTATCTGTAGCAGTTATATAAAATTCTCCTTTAGGATGATTTGCTAATTTCTTCTGTGTCTTAACATCTAAGTTATTATTAACAAACTCAAAATCCCAACCAGAATCTCCCTTATCACTTATCTTCTCATCAATAGGTTTACCTGTTAAAGTTTTAAAAGCGCGTTCTCCATACAAGCCGATCCTCTCTGTGCAAGATGGATCTTTAATAGAATTTAATCCTCCTCGACCATAAGCTGAGTCTCCCCACTTTTTAAACTTACATCTTTTTACTGTTAAATCTCTACAATATTTAATATCTTCTTCATCTAATGTCACTGATATAGTTACTGAATTGTGATTTGTAAATATCATATTAATCTCCCTTAAAAGAATAACCTGAGCCAGGATTCCGTTGTAACTACACCTTGTTTTAGGGTCTGTCGCTAAGGAACATAGTCATTTTTTGATCGTACTACGACCTCAGATTATTCTAACTCTTCTTTATTCACTTTTAATTTAGCATCTGCCATTTTTAATCCCAATAGATGCAACTCACATCTAGGAGAAATTATTTCACCTATCTGCCCCACAGACTCCCACCAATCTGGTCCCAAAACTTCTTCCGCAGATTCTTGGCACCACATATGCCATTCTTCTTTAGATCTAAGATTCCAATCTCCCCTTGTCTCTTTAAATTTATCCCATAATTCTTTTTTATGTTTTTCAAAACATTTACATTCTTCATCTTCTTCTGTACAAACACAATCTCCATTTTCAGATGCCTCTTCAAGCATTATTTTTACATCTTCCTCTGCTTCTGTTGAACACCATTCTTTGTATCCTCTTCCATATTCTGAAGCTTGACATTTGCTGCTAAAATAATAAAGATCGAGCTTCGCCAACCATTCAAAACTTATCCGGTCACTCCACTGATAAATGGCTTCTCCCAAATCTCCACTTACATATAAATACCCTCCAGCAATTATATATGTCACCATATAATTACTTGTCCCTGGTTTCTTCCAAAGTAAATATTCTATTTGTCCATCTTCACTTTTAAAAACAGTATGAGTTGCCACATGATATTCATAATCCTTTTTCATCCGTTCTTTTAGATAGTCTTTTCTCTCTTTTCTTTTTGCTACTATTTCTTCTACAGACATCAATAACTCCTAATCTAAATCTACTTTGAATTTCTCTTTACTTAACCATATTTCATCCACAACAGGATCTATTCTTTTCAACTCTAATGTTTCATTAGTAATACTATTTACCTTTTCAGTTCCCATACCTGTCACTTGCCAAAATTGCCCATTCTGATATATTTTAATTCCATTACATAGATACAAACGGATTTGTTCTTTATCTAAAAAATAAACTTCTTCAAGCATCGTTATTATCTCCTAAATCAGAAATTAGAAATTCATCATCAATAGTAGTAGGACTTTGCATCCATCCTATAATTCTAGGTCTATAACAAACTTCACAATGCCAACCCAACACTGGCTCTGCCTTTACACTATTTGGCATAGCAAGAGGATGATCAGGAGGATATTTTTTACATTTACAAACTTTTTCCATTTTTATTCATCCGTAAAATCAGCTATTTTACCTTTTTCTTTCAATAATAAATAATCAGGATTCATAAACTTCGCTATAGGTCCATCTAATTCATCATGAGCACAAACAACAACTCCTTCTCTTATATGATCCATTCCTTTTTCTTGTGCTAAAACAGATTTACCTTGAGCAAGTTTTTTAATCTCTTCAAAGTTATAAGGCATCACTGCTATCTCTGGAACAGTATTAACTTTAAACTTATCACATAATTCTTTAAAAGTTTTATAACCAACTTTTTTATTATCTATCTTTAAGCCAAATGCACGATAATCTAATCCTACATTAACTCCATAATGCAAAGATTTAGAACCACCTGAAATACCTTCTCCAAATACTTCTCCAAAAAGTTGAGCATGATTGTGTTTTTGAGAAATAATTAAATACTCTATTAAATTATAAATCTCATCTTTTGTATAAAAATACCAATATGGATGCTTCTTCATCTCTTCTATAGTTTCTGGTCTCTTTCTATTTACTTTATTAGATCCTGCTTTCCATATTCCATAAATAGGATCTTCTCCATCTGAAGATAATAAATAAGTCTCAACTTCTCCTGGATCATCCCCTTCATTAAAGATCACTTGGCTTACCCCACCTCTACTTTGTGACCCATCACATTTTTCTGTCACTGCAACCATCTGTCCTTCTTCAAAAGTATCAGGATAGTTGTTTATATTTTCTATACTTGTCATCCTCATAAAATAAACATCTTCTGGAGCTTGATCTCCCATCTGCATTCTTGTAGGAGGAACATATTTCTTGATCCCATAATATTCACTAACATCTGTTCCCACTTTCCAATTCTCTTCATTAGAGACAATAAGACCATAAGACATCTTTCCTCTAAGCTTAACAGTCTTTACCCTATTCTTTTGTTTTCCTGCAAGGTAGTTTATTAATCCTAACCTCTCTGCCTGTTCTCTAGGCAAAAGACTATCAGGAGGAATAAATACAATTGTATCTCCTGCTTTATAATCATCTTTTTTAACTATGCAGTCCCAACCCTTAACTCTGGCAATTTCTAGTGAGTCGGCATTGTTATGATTAATGATCTTATCTATTTTACAAACTTCTACAACTAACTCACTCATAACTATTTTTTTTAACCTAATTAAGATTATCTATTTTGTTTCAAAAAATCTATATTGATTATAATAAAATATTTTTCACTTTCTAAAGTTTTTTAGAGGATTTTCCGATATTATATACGAATACAGTGTATATAAGTAAGGAGTTATAATGAAAAAAAGAGAATTAAGAGTGTTTGTTCCAACTCAATTATATGAAGATTTTAAGAAAAAGTGTAAATCTAATTATAAAACTATTTCAGAAGTGGTAAGAGACTCAATGTTAAAATATACTAAAATTAATGATTAAAACTTATAAATATAAATTCTATAACTCTAAATCTAACAAACACTTGTTTGAACAGATAAATACTGCCTGTTGGATTTATAACCACTGTATATCTCTACATAAGAGATATTATAAAATTTATAAAAAATCACTTAACAAGTATCAACTACAAAAACACCTAACAAAACTTAAAAAATTAGATAAATATTCCAAATGGAGAACTTTAGGTTCTCAATCTATCCAAGATATAACTGATAAAATAGAAAGAGGTTATAAGTTATTCTTTAAAAAACAAGCTCAGAGATTACCCAATTATAAGGGAAGATATAAATATAAATCTTTTACACTTAAACAGGCAGGATACAAACTATTTAATGAAAATAATCAAATAATTATAAATAAAAAGAAATACAAATATTTCAAATCTAGAGATATCGAAGGAGAAATTAAATTATTAACTATTAAACGGGACACTTTAGGAGATTTGTATTTGTTTGTTATCTGTAAGGTAGAAACTCTAGAACCTATTTTTAAGACAGGTAAAACTGCTGGAATAGATTTTGGGTGCAAAACCTTTCTAACTTTATCAGATAATACTACATATGATAATCCTGAATATCTTAAAAATAGTCTTAATAAATTAAAAGAAGCACAACAAGTCCTATCTAGGAAGATTAAAGGTAGTGATAACAGGAAGAAAACAGTTAAACAAGTAGAAAGATTACATAGAAAAATATTTAATCAGAGGCAGGATTACCTTTTTAAGTTAGCTAGACAATTGTGTTTCACTTATGATGAATTATATGTAGAAGATTTAGATCTGGTTAGTATGAAAGAGTCAAAAGAAAAAAATAAAAAATTAGAACATAGCTATCACAGGAAAATTTCTGACTTATCTTATAGAAAATTTCTTAATATTCTTGAATATTATTGTAGTAAAACTGGAAAACAGGTAACTAAAATAGATAGATGGTATCCTAGTTCTAAGTCTTGTAGTAATTGTGGTTGGTATAATGGAGATCTGAAAATAAGTGATAGGATTTTTAAATGTAAAATTTGTAATAAAGAACTAGATAGAGATTTAAACGCTAGTATAAATATTAAAAGAGTTGGGACATCAACTCTTTGCGAGAGTAATTATATTCCTGAAAAGAAACATAATTATGACTCAATAGAATCTCACGATCTTTAGTTGTGAGAATATGTCAAAAACTTCTACTATTAACTCTGACATTCCATTACTCCTGTTGTGTATCTGCTACTCCTTGTTCATAACCTGCAGCAGTTGCTACTTCTATACATTTTTCGCAAGGCTCAATAAAAAAAGCGGGTTCATCACGTTTTCTTGTTCTAGTTGCCCTTGCATTATTACAAAGACCTGCTCCGCAATTTTCACAATATATTTCAATATCAACATCAATCGTTGGCATCTTTATTCTCCTTTTTAAGAGATCTTCTATTTTCATCCATCCCAATTTTTCTTAAATTAGAAAAATCATTATCTACTACGCCCCAAAAGAAAACGCCAATATACGCTATACACAAAACAAATCTTATATCCTCTTCTTTTAATCCTAAACATATTAAAATTGGAATTAAGATAATAAAATAACTTGGTATCGTGACACTCCTCAGGGCAAGCCCTGAGGCTTCTAACCTATTAAACTAGTTAGAACTTTTCCTGTTTCCTTGACGACCACCTTTTTCTTCTTTACAGAAGAAAAATGAACCTTATCGTCTCCACAGG
>Ga0222667_1001019_pt1 | contig 10494 bp, 18 predicted proteins | sample AntAcemetagen657_FD_179854 | JGI IMG/M metagenome (GOLD analysis project Ga0222667, IMG submission 179854) | Saline water microbial communities from Ace Lake, Antarctica - #657 | ecosystem: Environmental > Aquatic > Non-marine Saline and Alkaline > Saline | place: Antarctica: Ace Lake... | reverse complement strand
ATGCTACAAGCATGATTATTGCAAATGTTATTCCTATCTTCCAGTATTCTCTCATCTCTCCCTCCTTTTGACCAGTTGTTCACTAATTGAACATCTAATCGGTTATAGAATATACCAACTTATTCCCTTTGACCTTTGACCTTATCTGTCCACCATCGTGCAACGTCTTAATCACTGCATCGAGTTGATCCTTATTGAGATGGTGGCTAACCTTCCGTGCAAGCTCAGTTCTGCCAATCTCATAATGTGTCTGAACAATATCAAGTACTCTCTGTATGTCAGCTCCGGTTTCACTCTGTCCGATAACTGCAATAAGATCGGGCATAAAGCCTTCTGTAACGAGGAGGGTGTTGTTCGCCCCTTGAAGCACGTCTCTTGTGATGATGGGCTCATCATAACTCGAAGCGGCCAAAAGGAGTGCGATCTTAAGAAGTGTAGTATGTCTTCTGCCAACGTACTCAGGGAGGAGACCTGCAGGAGGGCTTCTGTGGAACTCGTCCCTCCATTCGTTGAACCATTGTTTTCCTTGTTTTGTGACACTGTATTCTCCCTTGAGTTGCTGTCTGATGTGCTCGAGATCATGGATTAGTTCCTTCCGGAGATTATCATGCTCCGCTATCTTTTTTTCATCTAGGACTTGGAAGAAGTCTTGGATCCTGGGGGTATCGCCGTATACGAGAAGAAAACGTCCGAGGAATCCTCCACCGACAATATCTGGGGGAATACATAGTTTGAGCCATTCAAGAGTGGAGGCACCAAGGATATTAACACAAACATTACGGAGTGCCATATCTTGATCCTTCCGTGTAGTGTAAATGAATTCGGTAGGACAGTCGTAGAGAGCAGTGACATTAGCCATGAATCCGTTTTTGTATGCGTCTTTCCCAAAAAGGGTGGCCAACTCATCAGCAGCGATATACCCTTGACTCTCCCTAACTGTCTTATTATTTTCAACATCATGAAACTCCCTTTTCCATAACTTCGTTAGCATTCTTTCTGGGCTCATCTTCTGCCCAACATTCATTGGATGGTTCTCCAGCTCCTGGATGAACTCAGTTCCGAGTCTGATAGCAGAGGACTTCTTACAGAGAGCCGATCCTGCAATCAATACAACATACACATTAGGATAGATTGTAAAGTATGGATGCCTGATCCAGATATTCCTCTCGAGACAGATAGCCAAGGTGGAGAGGCCGGTCCACTGGTGGAATGCAAGAGGACTCTCATGTTCATCAGTCCAATCTAGATAGGCTGGAAGCCATCCATCTTTTAGTAGCCTCATCCTACCTCATTCCAATTATCTCCAACCAAGATATCAATAGGAATTCTAATACTTATGTCAGAATCTTCTAGGATAATTGGGAATACAAGAGTCTCTTCCATCAGGATCTTCATCTCCTCGATCTGCTCTGGCAGACATTGGACTGTTACTGAGTCATGAAGCTGAAACATCAGGTCAGCTCCCCTAGGAAGTCTTTCATAGAGACGAATCAACCCAAGGTTCAGTGTGTCAGCGACTGTTGACTGTGGTATATAGGAGAGGGCATCCCGTATCATATTCGAGTTAAAATCCCCAAAGAATTCACGGTGTCTGCCGAGAGGTGTTGAGAGTCGATGGGTTTTCCGGAGCCTTTGCTCAATTTCAAGATGATATCCTTTGATGCCCGGATACATTGTGAAGTATTTGGAAATGAGGGCTTTGCTCTCAGCTGCGGTGATGGTGAACCCTGTAAGTTCCCTGAGGAGATTCCACCCCATCCCATAGTTACAGGCATGGACAACTCTTTTGCCAAGCTGGCGTTGCTCCTTCGTAACTTCCGAAGCGAAGCAATCGAATAGCATTGCAGCAATGACTTTATATACTCCCACGGCTTCATCAAAAAGTTTAAGGAGCTGTCTCTCTCCTGATATAGCGGCAACGACGCGTGCTTCGGCTTGCCTGAGATCAGCGGCAATGAATCGCTTTCCAATTTCAGGTACAAACATTTCCCTTGCGATTCCTTTTGGAAAATTCTGGAAATTAGTTCCCGATCCAGACAAACTTTTAGAACTGCTAAGCCGTCCAGTCTTTGTGCCCCCGATATTATAACTTGTCCGCATTCTTCCATCATTACTCACCTCCACATTTAGATATGTTGAAATCAATTTCTTCTCATGCCTAATCGCTAACATGTATTGGAATGCAGGCACATAGTCTGGGTACTTCTTCATGAGCTTAATGATAGCAGATTCATTAGCAGTCACCTTCCCAGTCTTTCTGTTGGTCTGTTTAGACAGGCCCAATTCATCGTAGAGAAACTCCCTCATCTGTTTTGGACTACCAAGATTTAGGGGATGTCCAATAGACTCTTCCAGATTCTTCTGCGCCCCAGCTAGGATCCCGCGATGTTCTATCTGTGCAGCCTTCCTCTTTTCCATATCTATTCTCACACCATTCCATTCCATTTCAAGGATCGGCATGACAAGGGGCATCACCACCAGATTATGGAAGAAGGAATCCAGTCCAAGATCAGTCAGCTCATCCTCCAGAGCCATGGCACACTCATAGGTGACAAGAGTGTCTAGGCAATTGTATCTCCAGAGATTTTCATAGCCTGACTCAAATCGCATTCCTTTCCAGTAGGGTTGGTCTGTGAAGATTGAGGCTAAGGTGTCCAAGCTTTTAGGGAGTTCTGGTACATACGTATGCCACGCAAGCATTGTGTCCATCCATAAGTTCTGCACGTATATTCCGAGAGAACGCATGTGGAACATATCGAACTTCGCATTGTGTGCAATCGTGCGTATTCGATGATTTGAGAACAAACCAGAGAGCATGAAAAGGATATCAAGCTCACGTTCCCGATGCCAATAGTTTCCTCCAGACCCATCGAATGGGATACAGAGACTTCTGGTGGGGGAATCTGCAAGAGCAATACACCGCACAAGAGTTTGGTTACTGACAGGGCTGGGTCTTGTCTCAATATCGAAGGCAATATACTTACTTTTGGACATGTCTTTGAGCGTTGCACAGACCTGATCGAAATTGGGCTGAAGGATAAGATCCCTCTCCGGGAAGTTGACACCTGGAAATTCACTCTCCCTCTTTGCTTTCTTGAAATCAGCAACAACCAATGGCCGATGCGTAGGGAGATCAGATGACCATTTTGTTCGGAGTAAACTCGATGGATGAATGGTTGCGAGTACCTTACCCACTTCAGTTTCATAAAGACTTCCTCTCCTTTTCGTTATCTGTTTATATCCAGTGAGGGCATAGAGTGCTTCATTACCGAGGGCAATGGTGATGTTGGGCTTGACCCCGAGGAGTTCCCTAACGAGCTTCCCATGGGCATCACTGAGGACTGCTTTTGGGCAGGTTCTCTTTTGATCCGAATAGTAAATTCCGAAATCATTCCGTGGTGGTCTGGTCTTGATAACATTTGTAAGATAGCAGCCACTCCTGTTGATCCCAGCCTGTCTGAGAAGCTTGTCAAGCTCTCGTCCTGCCGGACCGACAAAAGGTATTCCGGAACGTTCTTCATATTCACCTGGGGCTTCTCCAACGATTGCAATTCTTGCTCCCTTCGGTCCGATTGGGTTGACGAGCATTTCATTTCTCCTCCTTCTTGTGTTTCCACTCCATCAACTTCTCAATGATCTCATATGGCACAGGCATAGTCACCATCTCCCGTCCTACCTGATTCATCAGCTGCCAACCACCCTCTCTCGGGAGAGCCCAATACATATTACCGTTGTTGGCAATCATCATTATTGTATCCACTGCTACTGCTGGCTGACCTATCTGCGCTACTGGCGTTTTCATTTAGAATCTCCTTCATGAGCTTCTACCCACTAATTAGTTTTGCACAATCGGAGCAATAAGATAACTCCCAATCACCATGCACTGTTGTTCTTATAGTAACTATATGTTTACATTTAGGACAATAGAGTCTTTCCTTCATAAGATTTGCTCCTTTAGTTCCTCGATCCTACTTCTGCACTTCTTCATATCCTCCCGTTCATACTTGTTCAGTTTCTTAGCCGAGGTGAATTGTAGAAGAGTTGCCTGATAAAGTTCAAGTGCTTCAACACGATGATCAAGTAACCACGCAACATTAGCCTTGCACATGAGGCTAACCTCCTTACCAATCCTCCTGTACTTCCTCATGTATTCACGATGATAATCTGGATGTGCCTCTCTCCAGAGCTTGAGATATACTTGCTTCCAAGCCTTCTTGCACTCGGGCCTACCACAGACTTTTTGATTCACAAGACTTGTCCTGAACATCAGTCCACACACCCGGCATTCTCTGACTAAACTCCCACCACTCATATACTTGCCTCCTTAATTGCCTTTAGATCCCGGTAGGTGTTGTAGCAGTCTCCATCATGAAATGACATACCGTCACTACCTATCAACCCAGGGCCAGGCTTCCCACAGATTTGGCAAAACTGCTTTCCCTTTGTCGGAGGAGGGAGTTCATTCCCCATCAGGTTCGGGAGGATTGGTTTCGCAAGGACTTCCTTCAGATTATCCTTACTCTTGAGATAAGTATCCTTATCCTTTTCATTGGAAATACATCTTCGACCGGCTCTGCTTGTGGCCATATGGACTGATCCAGAGCCTGCAGTAGGATCATACACAAGCTCATTAGGCTCCGAAGAAGACTCTATCATGGGGAGGTAGAGATCTGCTGGTTTTTGTGAGGGATGCACACGTTCAGAAGGAAGGACTATTGGATAGGAGAGAACATTACCACCAGATTTCACATCCAGCTTCCGGTCACCTTTCCGGCAGAAGAAGATTGTCTCATACTGACAAGGCCACCTGTTTCCAGTTGGTGGGCCAGTGAAATGTGTCTTGTTCCAGATTAGAGGAACATCATCAACGATAAATCCAGCATTTCTCAACAACGTCCTTATTCCTTTGTAGAATTGAATCCCAAAGAAGAAATACATGTGTCTATCGTCTCTAAGGATTCGAAAGAGTTCTGGAACCATGGCTTTCATTAACATAAATGCTGAATCAACATCATCTTCATACTCCTTCCCTATTCGACCACCAGCATGTGAGCGATAACTCTTTCCCAAGTCTATCCCCCATGGAGGATCAGCAATGATCAGGTCAACACACTTGTCCTTTTGCTTAGCCATCCACTCAAGGCAATCTACATTTAGAAACTCCTGATCCAACTCCGTAATCCCCCTGTCCTCTGCATCCATCTGGGCTAGGACACTCAGCACCATGCTCTCCTTCCGTCGTTTATACTCTTTCAGGATCTGATGCTTGTTCTTATGGACTTCTAGGTCAGGAAAGAATTCCAGGGCCTCAGCTATCTGGATGTCTTGTGTTACTGCACCAACAGACTTCCCAAGGAGCTTCGCAGTATCCTTCCGTCCGAATCCAGTAACTCCTTCTTGACTGTCTGCCCGTACGCCAACTCGAGGCTTACCAAATATAGCTTGCTTGGTCTCTTCCAGTTCCTTAACCCCTCTTGCTTGCTCAGCAATCGTCAGGTTCTTCCTCTTGATATTCTCTTCCAGTTCCATACTCCTAACTTGCAGCTCATTTCTGTCCTTAAAGATCGTCACCGGAACTTCATCCCAGCCAGCTCTTTTTGCTCCAGTGAGTCTTCGCTCACCAGCAATTAGCTGAAAGAACCCTTCCCCACTTTGCAGAACTACAACAGGATGAAGCATCCCATACTCATTCAGGCTCTTAGCCATTGCATTGATATCACCCAGATCCTTTCGGCATCTGTCGTCTACCTTTATCTGATCAATTTGTAGATTCACTCTGTTCCTCCCTCCATTTTTTATCCAACCTATTCAAATTCTCCAAAACACTTGGTTCAATATAAATCTTATCTGATGGATAGATGTGGTCATTGGCTCGAAGCTCAATCCCAAACCCATCAAAGATTGCATAAACACCATCTCCCAGATACTCTTGATTTAACTCGCTCATCCTAGTCCTCCTCCTGTAGCATCACCTGGCATTTCTTCTTCCTCTGGTTTAGAATTCCTTCCCATTATTCCACCACAACAACCACATCGAGGGAGTCTAAATCGATCATCATCATGCTCTTCTAACAACATCTCATTACCACACTCACAGCAGTAATATAGTTCTTTCATTGTCTCCTCCTTTAGAATTCCTTCACCTGCCAGGAGTCTAACCTGGGACAGACTAACCAGTTCCCTGTGTGGTCTGTTCGTGTATCAAGTTCATTACCCAGTTCAGTCACCAGGCTCAGGTGAAGTTAATTTAACTGCATCTTTCGTCCATGGACATCTCTCTTCACAGCATTCGTTACCTTCAACTACCTTAAATGGAGTATTATATGTACAAATAATCTTGTCTGTATAAATCTCTACTCCATAATCACAATGCTTGCGAAGTATCTTAAAACTGAAAAAGTATATTCCATTCATATAGGAGGACAGGGAATCGAACCCCATATCGTCGCATGCTGTCCACGATAGTGTCACCAGACACTCCTCCAGTCCTCTACGCCAGAGGCATAACCCTCACCACTTCCGGCCAGGCTCGGATACTCTCAGGATCCTCTCCCTCTTTTGCAGGACGTTTCTTCAGGGCAACCTGCACCTTCAGCTCACTCCCGATCAGATCATTATACTCCTCCAGATCATCCACAGTCAGCCCACAACAGGCCAACATCCGGACGAACATGAACCTGGCACTCTGCTTGGTAGAGAATCGATCAATCAAATCCTTTCCATTAAACTCTGGGTCCTCAGCATTCATGATCGTGTAAGTAACTTTCACGTGGTGTCCTTTCTCACCAGTTTCCTTATCCGGATGTCGATTCTCAATCAGAACCGCAGCAGCAACTCGGACTTCATACTCTCCAGCCTGCAATTCTACTGGCTCTGGAGCATCACTCCAATCAGTTCCACCTATTATACTCATACTACTCTCCTTTGGAGGACATGCCCCCAGTTTCCGAAGCTTCTGCTCCGGTTCTTTTATCAGGAACTGCGTCTCCTGATGTTGTTTTATCTACAGCTCTTTTTATTCCAGAGATGAATGTCAACTCCGGATCTTCACTGGTGTAGAAGCATAGACAATCCAGACAATTCCCACCCCAAATGGGATTTTCCTCACTCTCAGGCTTCATTCCAAGTTGTATATTTGTGCTACCACAAGATGGGCATATCCCCATATATCCAAAATCCTGCTTCCAACCTTCATTTATAATTCTCATAAAACCTCCTTCATGACTAACTCTTCTATCCACTGGATCCAATTGACAATAATGGATTGGCTTCTCTCCGGTGGAATCTCTTTAATTGCGAGGTCAAAGATCTCAGCGATCTTCTCTCTCCTTCCCCTTTGCCTTTCCCTCTGTTTGACAATCAAGTCAGTGCTCTTGCTCATCTTCCTACCTCCAATTTCAGCATGGCCGAAGCCAATTGTTTGAGATACTCCTGATATGTTGGAGGCTCAATCGAGGCCAACTTTATTCCAAGACGACTTTTCGCCTTAACTCTCTTGGAATGTTTCACCCTCCAACTTGGTACTTGCTCCGTCCCCTTTCGTACAATTTCCTGCTTGAATACTTCATCAAACCAAATCTCAACACGATTGGGGAACTTCCGACCTGACGCAAGGGGAACCTCCTTAATCTCCTTCGTCTTTTCATCAATTAGGATTTCAACATGTGCAATCAGCACAGTATGTGCAGACAGTTCCATCATTTCCTGTGCCAGTTGAGCTAACTTTCCATATGCAAGCTTATACATTGGAAGAGTCAGACCTTCCTGAATGGCTTTGTTTGCTGTCTTAAGCATGTACCACTCCATAGCATCACACAGGGTTGTGAGAGAATCAAATACATAAGTCTTGTGGGTGGGAGCTTTCTTTATCTTGTCCCAATCCCTACGAAACATTTCCCAATCATGAAGTCCATATGATTTCCCATCAATCTTGCCCTCCTTAAGTTCCTTACGGACTGACAGCATCCCTCCATCGAAGTCGAAGAAGTATGGGTCAGGAAAGGTCGCTGCAGATCGAGTTTTTCCTGTTCCTGATTCTCCCCATAAAAGGACTCGCAGGAGTATATCCTCCAGGCTCTTTATCTTCTTGATCTCGCTTATGTTCACTTCTTACCTCCTTTGGTGTTCTACCAAAATACTTATGTTTGTTTTTCTTCTGCCTCAGGAACTCTTCCATCTGGGTGTCAAATCTAGTCATTAATCCCTCCCATGTATAGAATGACTAACATTAGAACTCATATTACCCATTGGCTTCATTGGACTCAAAGCCACTCCGGATGCTTCTTTATCACCCAATTCGCGAACACTACCAGACTCGTCCACAGGAATGCTATCACCAGCACTACATATCCCATCTCCTTCCTCCTCCAGGATCCCTTTCCAAGGTTCCCATTTTTCACACCGATAGAGTGTTTCTTTAATTCTTGTGATATTTCCATTGTGGTAACAGAGATCTTGATAGGGGCACCCTGAGTAATTTTGGCAAGATGTCCACCTTTCTGGCCAAATGCCTGTCTTCTCATGCTCTATTATCTGCTTGGCCTCTGATGCAATAACATCCAGCACCTGATCTTCGTAAGGAGAATAGTTATACTCATACATTTGGGGTGCAGTACTCTTCTTCATCACTGGTAGAATATCCACAGCCACACCATCACATCGCCCGAGCAGGAAGGTGCAACCACAGTAATAAATCCCCATCTGAATGTCTCTGACATATTTTGCAATTCCTGATGGACCGATCCTAGAGGCTGTCTTCCAATCACTAATCCAAATTTCAGTTGGGTCATAATTCCCTTTCCTGATCCTATCAATCCTGCCGACGATCAGAGCAACTGTTTCATTGTCCAATTGCACCTCAAATGCAAATCCGATCTCAATCTCAATATCCATCTTGAATTCATCTTTCCGATGGACATAGTAATCAGTGAGTATTGCCTTCCCAAGCTCCTGCGTCCTGCGACTATCCATATCTTCAGGATACATTTTTATGAACTTTCTCAACCCTCCAGTGAGATCATTATTCAGATGCATGAATTCCAGACCGGAATGAATGGCAGTACCGAACATCAGTGGGGCAGAAGGTGAGAGGGGAACAAGGTGTTCCGGGCCATAGCGATAGTGGAACATTTTGGGGCATGTCATATGAGCCTTGATCATTGAGCTATCAAGTTTTATGATATTTTTTTCTTTCATCAGATTAAATCCTCCTTTTGGAGTCTCTTGAGGAAGTCCCCACCAACCATTCCTGCCAACTTTGTGGCTTTTGCTACCTTCGGACTCCTCGTTTCTTTCTTCTTCACTGCTGTCTTCATCAGCCGGACAGCCTTCAACTTCTGCATGGCCTCATCTCGAGAGCATGTACGAAGATCATCAAGATACTCCATTGCTTTCTGACTAAATTCCTTTTTCTTCATCTTGTTTCCTTATGTTGAATAATTTACCAACTTCAGCACTAATTGCCATGGCAAGATCAGTGTCCATTATTTTCTTTTTGTTGGCATCTGAACACCATCCACGAGCAACAGCTTGCATTATATCTTCAAATGTTATCTCTTCCATTCTATTCTCCTTAAAATGAGAGGGGGGACTCTCCTTTGGTACTAGTTGTTTATGCTACGTCAGGAGCATCGGCATTGTCGAGCTCATCCTTTGCACTTCGGATAAGTGCCATGCACTCGTCCTCATCGATATCACCAGCCAACATGCTCTCGACTGCAGCGTTCCGTGCGTGATTGAAAGCAGCTGCCGGGTTCGCCGGACGCATGCTCGCTCTCTGCACGTTCTTGCCCTGGGTGAGAAGGGCGGCCTGGAGGAGGTTGAAAAGCTTGGTGGACTCGTCATCTCCGGCTCCAAGAGCCTGGATCATTTCATCGATATCCTCGAATACTGCGGTCGAGATCTCAACTTCCTGCTTCTCACCTTTTACGGTGGTTCTTACGATATGTTCAACATTTTTCATAATTGGTAACTCTCCTTTGAGAAGGGATTCTTGACCCCGTTCTCTGGTTTTTATTTTTCTCATCAGAAGAGTTCCCCCCAATCACTTTTTAGTTGATCAGCTGTTCACTAATTGAACAGGTGGTCAGGTTATTTCTTTATGAACGATTTCCAGGCCCAAGTTCTGAACCTGCATTAAGTTCTTCCTCATCAGTCGGCCAGACGAATTCTCTAATCTGTTCATCCTCATCCATTATCACTGCGAGTTCTTCCTCACTAACACCAAAGGCAGTGTGGAATCGTGCTGGGCAACAAGGTCTGATAAGGGTCTCAACTGCACCGACAGGTTTCCCATTTCTCTTCATCAGGCGTTTGATAATCACCTGACTGATTTCTAGAGTGTATTCATTTTCTTCCATCATTCAACTCCTTCAATAGTTACCTTCAGTGTCGTCTCATCTCCAACGAATGCCTTTGGAAGATAGAGTCCCTTGATCACCGGCGCCAAGGTTTTCTCTGATTCACCGAAGACGATCTGATACTTCGTCTCCTTCT
>Ga0222667_1001007_pt1 | contig 10550 bp, 8 predicted proteins | sample AntAcemetagen657_FD_179854 | JGI IMG/M metagenome (GOLD analysis project Ga0222667, IMG submission 179854) | Saline water microbial communities from Ace Lake, Antarctica - #657 | ecosystem: Environmental > Aquatic > Non-marine Saline and Alkaline > Saline | place: Antarctica: Ace Lake | collected... | reverse complement strand
TCTCGTATCCCCACGACTTCCATGCCATAATTAAGAAGGGCTGTCTTTGCAATAGCCCTAATAGCGGCATTTAAACCAGGGCAATCCCCGCCGCCTGTCAGTATGCCAATTCTTTTCTTGCCCCGTACCGAAGCCCCTCGACCTTGCTCGGGATAAACTCCGCGACTGGTTCGGGGTTTACTTCCTCGCATGGCGCTTGCCTTTTCTCTTCTTCTTTTGCTTTGCCCTTCTCTTTTTTCTGGTCATCTCTACTCCTTTCAAGAAATAACTTTACACTTGAGCATTGCAAAAGTGTAAAGTTAGTTGGGGAGGCGTTTCTCCATTTCGTCCAGGATCTTGTTTATGCCATCTGCTATTGACTTGAGCTTATCCTTTTTTCGGAATTTTATCCTTATTGAAAAATTTCCCTTTGCAATATCTGCAAGGTCTTTTTCCAACCTGTAAATCGGCCCTGCGAGACGATGTGACAAAATAAGCATGCGCCAGGAAAACAATATCAGCACGATAAGTGCAATAATAGAAATATATACATTCCACTCAAAATAATACAAGACTCCGGAAAGCAAAATAACCAACAGTATGATCCATTTCAAAAAAATACCTAACTGCAATCTTTTGTTCACCAGATAATTTTTCCGCTTCATATGCAAGGATTTGAAATTCATATATTTATCTGAATTATACTGGCTGGATTGGAGATAGTCAAGTTTTTTGGCGAAGGTCAGATCAACTCTATCTGGGATGGGTCGTGAAGAACTATCTGGCTGGAACCCTTATAAGACTTGATCAGGCCATACACCCTGACGGCCTTGTCTTTGAAATATGCATCAGGAGAGCGAGTTGCCTCTTTGGGAAAGCTCATAAGATTGCTCTTAAATATAACCACCTTGAAGTTACTGTTACAATTTAACATCAAGACCTTTTCTGTAAGAAAAGTGCTGAGCACCTCTGTCTCTACTATCCTGATCAAGCCAATATTGTCTTCAGCAACATCCGCAGAAATAACATTCCTTTCCATATCCCACCACAACCCTTTACTCGTCTGTCTGGCCTTTCTCTGCGCACTTAAAAATTCATTTACGTGTTTTATATTGGGCGGATATGTATATACCATTGCATACCCCTCTTTGACCATCTCAAGGTTTATCATCTTATCCCCGTTATAGACATAGGCAAGGAGCCGGCCATACTTATCCCTTTTTTGCACATCAAGCTCGAGGCGCACCGTTCTGCCGGCAATAAGACTTCTATTGAAATCCCTTGCCTCTTCTGCATATGGCCTGGGATCAGAAATCCATACATCCCCGTTTTTTTGTTTCAATTCAGGCGTGTCTATGCCAATATATCTCACTGTCTCGCCGTTTGAAAGCACTACAGTATCACCGTCGATAACACGCCTTACAGATAATGCAGAGCTCGGTGTCTGATTAAAAAATCCAGCATAGAGCGCTAAAATACCGATGACAACGATCGCAATAATGCGAGCCTTTTTTCTAGTCATACTAATCAGGGCCTAATGGATTATAGTTCTCTTTGGCAAATATCGTGTATATCGTACCGGAGGCTGATCCTGTCCTTGACCCATCAGGCGCCCTCCATCCATGACCAGTATCAACATTATCCTGGCTTGCATAGGGCAGGCATCCTTCCCCCTGTCCCATCTTAGACGGACTGACGATCATCATCTTCTGCAGCTCTGAAAGGTAAAAATCTGCCTTGTTTTTATAATAAGCAGCCTTTAAAAAACTATTGTCATCCTCATGATATCTGGCCATTATCTTTAAGGTCACTATCATCTGAGCGGTCCACTCTGTTGAGATAATACCGCCCCTTGGAAGATGCTCATATTTTCCGAAATCAAAACCTGTCACCTTTAAGACCTCATTGCCTGGCCTCTTATAATCAGTGGTCACCATGCAATTTGTCTCTGCAAAATCTATGATCTGATCAGGGTCCATACCTGAATCCTTTAAAAGCTCGGGACCTATAGCTGCAATAGCCCACGCAAACGTATCTGTTGCTATTGTGGCATCTCCTTTGCCTCTATTGAGCCTGCCTTCGCGCATTGAAAAGGCATTCTTCTCTATCCACTTAAAAACCAGGTCTTTTGAATCCAGATATTTTTGGTCCCCGGTAAGCCTGTAAAGCATGTTAAAAAATGCGTAGGCATCCAGATTATGCTCTGTGCTAAACCATCTGAACTGCGGCCCGCCTCTTATGCCAGACTCTTTATCTTCTCTTTGCAGCTCTATAAGCCATTCGCCTATCTGTTGCGCAATGCGCAGGTATTCCTCGTCTTGAAATCTCTCCATATATCTCATCATCGCGATACCGAGCCATATATTAGGGCCTGCGTGCACAGTATATTCTGTCACGCTGCCCGCACATGCATCATAGGCATTTGCAAAACCACCATATATCTTTTCAGCCTTGTGCTTATAAAAATCAAGGACCATCCTGGCATTGTCTTTGTCGCCCATTAAAATAAAACACTGACATGCAAGAGACTGGTCATATGTAAAAGCCCAGTCTTCCATGCCCTTGTCCCCTTCGTAACTTACTACAAGTCCGGTAAAATTATTCTGGTGGTTCTTTACCCAGCTATACATACTTGAGACGCCTTTCTCCTCTACATCCACAAAAGAGGCCAGGAGTTCTTTCAAGCTATCCCCTACTGAAATCCTGTTTTTTGAAAGCTGTGAGATCCTCTGCTCAAGATATGTAACTTCCTCTGCGAGGCTCGAGACCTTTCCTGTAAGTATTTCTTTTTCAGAAAGGACCTCCTTGAGGCCCTGCTCCGCTTTTAACCTGACCTCTTCAGAATGCTCAAGTAATTTAGTTTTCTTCTCAAGATCCAGGCTAAGTTCTTTTAGCTCTTCGAGCTCTACATGGTACGCCTCTATGTCCTCCTGTTTAGATAACAGTGTTTCTTCTATCTCTCTGGACTCAACATCATAGTCCAATATATCTTTTTCCAGTATGGACCTTTTCCCTGAGATGCTGACAATTTTCTCTATTAATTTCTTATTCTCCAGTCTTGATTTATAATCTGATGTGTAGAAAAATACAAGGCCTGCTATTAAAAATAAGATGATGACAGGGACGATCTTTGGGGTCAAAGACATGCGCCTGGCATGAAAATAAATCCTGGAGCTCTCTCTCTTATCAATATCAATAAATGAAAGCCCTATAAGATACTTGTTGGGATAGCCGCTCTTTACCTTTTTATACCAGGCAATACTGGCTATGGCCTTTGTCTCTCTGTGGCTTAATGGGATATGGATCCGTAAATCGAGGTGAACGTTTTTTGCCTTTAGGATGCCTTCAAAGTCATCTTCAATATTATTGACCTCTAAGCACAGGCCGCCTTTACCTATATCTCTTGTAAAGCCTTGCTTTATATCACTAACAGACCCTCTTGTCTCAGGGTCTAAGAACTGGAATTCTACAGGGAATACGACATCCAGCCTGATATATTGCCTGCGTTCAATATGCGGTGATTTTTTGCGTAACTTTTTTGTATTTGCCATTTTTTAAAATCTTATCACAATGCCTTCGAAATGCAAGAAAAATTGCATTACTTATTTTGGATCGGGCCGAATAAAATAATATGCCGCTAAAAATCCCATCATAATTAGAAAAAGGAATAAGATGCTGAGGAAGGGTTTTACAGTTGGGGCATTAGTCAGGGGCTTCTGGCTTACAGCAGGCTGCGCTAAATAAATTTCTTCAGGCGCTCTGTGGGGAGGAAATTCAGTATCAATGGCTGTCTCAAGGTCAGAGGATGGCGCACTAGGGTATACAAAAGGGTACAGATTCTGCGCGCGTTCTTCTCGTATCGGAACAGCATCTTCTATCAATCTCTCCTCGCCATTAATATACCGCGAGTTTATTCTTTCGTCATAATTTACAGTAAGGGTATTTCTGTATACTATGGCCTCGTCCCTGGATATTACAGAGCCATTTATCTGAACACCATAACCTGTCCGGCCTGCAAATGCATGATTTGTGTAAAATATACCGTCCAGACGATTTAATGTATTGTCAGCTACATCTTTAAAATCCCTGACCCCGTTTGGGCAATTTTCAAATTCTGTTATTATGAACTAACTTTACACTCTTGCAATGCTCAAGTGTAAAGTTAGGCTTGACAAAGTTAGTTAGGTATGCTAATATTTAGTTAGGCAAACTAAATAACCCAAAGGGGGGTCGATATGGCCACTATTGACGCGATAACCAAAGAGATCTCAATAATGGTACCAAAGATCGCAAGGCACGCGCATGCAGAAGCGTTTGCAAATATCCATATAACGCCTGCTCAAATATTGATGCTAATGTTTATAAAAAATCATGGTCAGTGCAAGCTAAACACACTTGCCAAGGAACGCAAGATCTCCCCTCCTACTGCAACAGGCCTGATAGACAGACTGGTAAAAGGCGGCTATGTTAAAAGAGGCTCTGATGCGGAAGACAGACGAGCAGTCCTGGTCTCGCTTACGAAAAAAGGTGAAAACGTAGTGGACCTCCATCTATGCACGATTCAGGACTTATGGAAAAGCGTATTAATAAAGCTTTCCCATGAAGAGCAGGAACAATATCTTCATATACTCAGGAAGATAGTAATCATCCTGTCAGAACAAGAAAAAAAGGGATAAAAAATTGAAAAGGTTTCTAGGTATTTTTATAATATTAACGCTATCTTTACCCCCTGACATTGCTCTTCCTCAGGACTCAGGAAAGACCAGGACCCTGCCCATATCAGTAAATGAGGTAAGGCTCATCGCATCACAGAATAACCTGGACATAAAGCTTGCCCAGCTCGATGCCAGGATAAAAGGCACTGAGTTAAGTTATAAAGAGGCGGTTTTTGATACGATTCTATCCGGGGAAATAGGCTATACAGACGACCAGAGAAAATCTGCCTCATCACTATCTGGCATGAAAAGCATAACAAATAACTATGCTATAGGCATTGGTAAGAAATTAAAGAGCGGGACTGACGTGGATATTGATTTTACTAATAAAAGGGAATGGACAGATTCGACCTTTGTCTCTACAAACCCGTATCATGAGTCTCAGATAGAAATAACCCTGACCCAGCCTATAGCCAAAAACTTCTTTGGCCTGATCGACCGTGGAAATATAAAGATAGTAAAGCAGGAGATAAAAAATGCTGAGCTAGACTCTTACATAAAGGTTGAAGATGCCATTATCCTTGCTGAGAAAGCATACTGGGACTTGGTCCTTGCCCAGGAAGAATTTAAGACAAAGAAAGAAATGCTAAAAAAGGCCATAACCCTTTTTAATCAGCACCGAAGCAAACTAAAGATGGGGCTTGTGGAGACAGGTGATGTCCTGGCTGTAGAGGCAAATATGCACATAAGAGAGAGCGAGATCTTAATCGCTTCAAATAAATTAGAATCAGCCCAGGAGCTTTTAAGGATAAGGCTAAATCTTAAAAATGACATAAAGCTGCTCCCCATGGATCCGCTTACAATCACAGATCTAGATACAGACTTTGTATCCAGCCTAAAAACCGCCTTTGACTACAGGCGCGACTACCTTTCCGGGAAAAATGACGTTGAGAAACAAAACATAGAACTAAAAATGAAGTCCAATGCGCGCTTTCCAGAGATAGACCTTAAGGCCACCTTTGCTGCAAACGGCATTGACTCCAGATATTCCAGGGCCCTTGAAGATATATACGAAGATTCAAATCCTAAGTATTACGTAGGCATAGAGTTTAAATATCCGATTGAAAATAACGAGGCAAATAGCTTGTATGAAAAGGCTACCTTAAAAAAGACAAAGGCAATCGTGAATCTCCAAAAAACAGAAAGGGAGATCATATCTGATATCGACGAGAATTTCAGGAATATGTCAGTCAATAAAATAAATATTACCAAGATGGTGCGCGTAGAAAACCTTCAGAGGGGCAAATTATTTCAGGAAGAAAAAAGATTCAAATACGGCAGGTCTGATTCAGATACGCTCATACGCTATCAGGAAGACCTCTTGAATGCAAAGCTCATGACCCAGCGCGCGCACCTGGATTACAAGGCATCCATCCTGGACCTTATGGGTGCTGAGGATAGTTATTTAAAGCATATAGGATTGGAATAACCAGATTACCTGGGTAGATGCGTAGGCTACCCATCTTGGTAGCCTACGCATCTACCCAGGTACAAACTGAGGTTTAATATGAGTCTTCCCCGTTTCAGCATAAACCAGTCGCTCTTTGTCAATCTTGTATCAATAATGATCATTATATTCGGCTTAATAGTAGTCTTTGGTATGAACAGGGAGGTCTTTCCAAATGTGGACTTTGAAATAGTAAGTGTCACTACAATATACCCCGGGGCTACGCCGCTGGATGTTGAAAAACTCATTACTGTACCTATAGAAAAAGAATTAAAAGAGGTCGACGGTATAAAGGAAATAAAATCCTCATCTTCCTCCGGCGCGTCTATCCTTACATTAAAATTAGACCCTGATGAAAAGGATAGGAAAAAGGTCGTAAACGATATACAAAGCGCTGTGGACAGGGTAAAAGACCTGCCTAAAGATATCTATGAAGATCCCATTGTAGTCGAACTCACCTCAAAACAATATCCTATAATAGAGGTATCCCTTTCGGGTGATATGACCGAGAAAAAACTGCAATATTACGCTGACGGCATGGAGGATGAACTCGAAGACATAGAAGGCGTGGCAAAGGTAAGAAAATCCGGTTACAGGGACAGGGAAATGCAGGTCCATATTGATCCTGACAAGATGCGTGAGCAATATGTATCATTCGATGAAATATCAGAGGCCCTCTCTTCCCGAAACATAAGCATACCTGCAGGCGAGATCAATACTGAGACCACTGAATACAGCATACGTACAACTGGAGAGTTTGCAACAGCCAAAGAGGTTGAAAATACCATAATAAGGGCAAATGATCTGGGAAACTGGCTAAGGGTCAAGGACGTTGCAACTGTTAAAGATTCATTTAAAAAAGAAAACATAATCTACAAGACCGTAGGTACCAGGTCTATAAATCTCATTGTAATGAAAAAACAATCCGGGGATGCCATAGATATAGTGGATGATATCAAAAAGGTATGTGATAGATTTTTAGAAAACTGCCCGGATGAGCTTAAGATATCCTATGTAAACGACTACTCATTTTTTGCAAGAAGGCGCCTGAATGTCTTGAAAAATAATGCGTGGGCAGGACTGATCCTTGTAATCACCTCTGTCCTTATATTCTTGCAGAAACGCGTGGCATTCATGACTGTCTTGGGCATACCCATAGCATTCTTTACGACCTTTATAGTAATGGGCATGATGGGAATTACAATAAACCTCATAAGCATGTTTGGCCTAATCATAGTCCTGGGAATGATCGTGGATGACGGAATAATCGTCGCGGAAAATGTGTATCGCTATATGGAGCAAGGCATGAAACCCAGAGAGGCAGCTGTAAAAGGCACGGAAGAAGTAATGAGGGCAGTCACAACAGCGGTCCTTACCACAATAGCTGCGTTCTCCCCTCTTCTTTTCATGACAGGCATCATAGGCAAGTTTATAAGAAATATACCTACTGTCCTTATCATAGCGCTTTCAGCATCTTTAGTAGAGGCGCTGATAATACTCCCCAGTCACCTGGCAGATTTTGTAAAGATAAAATACGACTCAGTAGGCAAGCCTATTAATGTTGTTAAGGACATGAAGTGGTATAAAACTGTTGTAAATTTCTATACCAAGGTCGTGACTTCTGCTATTAGAAGAAAATACAGGGTAGTCGCAGGCTTTACAATAGTTCTCATAGTGTGCGGCTTTCTCGCCTTTGGTTTTTTAAAGTTCGTACTCTTCCCCAGCGCTGGGATAAATTACTTTTTTATAAGAGGTGAGGCGGCTATAGGGACTCCTCTGCAAAAGACTAATGAGCTAATAGCTCCTTACGAAGAAATAGTATCTCAATTAAGTCCTGTAGAAATGGAGAGCTTTGTAACTTCTGTAGGAGAAATGGCAGAAGACCGGCATGACCCTTTTGCCGGGCAGGGCAGTCATCTTGTGCAGACAACAGTGTATCTTACGCCTGAGCAGGACAGAAAGCGCGGAGTAGAAGAGATCATGGAAGATATCCGTGAAAAAACAAAGGATTTTACAGGGTTTACAGAGATCAGATTTGATAAACCTGAGTCTGGGCCGCCTGTGGGAAAGGCTGTAGAAGCAAAGATCCGCGGGGAAAACTTTGACGCGCTTGATAAGATCGCCTTTGAATTTATGGATCACTTAAAGACGATCAAAGGCACGACTGATATCACATGGGACCACAAGCCTGGCAAGGAAGAAATACGCGTAAAGGTAAACAATGAAAAAGCTACCCTCGCAGGATTGAATGTAGCGCAGATCGCAAAGACTGTCAGGGCAGTATTTGAAGGAAGTATTGCTACAAAAATAAAACCTGTTAAAGCAAAGGAAGAAACTGATGTCACTGTGATGTTCCCTGAAGAATTTTCAGGAAAGATGGACGTATTCCAGAATATTCTCGTAAGAAATAAATTCGGAAATCTTATACCTCTTAAAAACATAGCTACCATTGAAACGGTCGCGGGCAGCACTACCATCCATCACCTTGACGGAAAGCGCGTGATAACTGCCTCGGCCAATGTAGACACTGACAAGACCACATCCTTAAAGGTAAACTCTCTATTACAGAAAAAATTCAAGGACTTACCGCGGGATCATATAGGGTATTCTGTAAAATACGGGGGTGAACAAGAAGAAACTGTTGATTCTCTCATGAGTCTTTTAAAGGCATTCTTGTTTGCCTTTTTAATTATTTACTTAATACTAGCCTCTTCATTTAAATCTATTATTCAGCCTCTAATAGTAATGCTTGCTATACCTTTTGGCCTCATTGGCGTGGTCATAGCCTTCTTGCTGCACGGCCTGCCATTTTCTTTTATGGCCATCCTTGGCATTGTCGGGCTAAACGGCATAGTGGTAAACGATTCTATAGTGCTTGTGGATTTTATTAATAAATTGCGTCGGGAAGGCCTGGACAGGCGTAATTCTATAATACAGGCTGGCCGGATGAGACTGCGCCCTGTCTTACTTACCACGATCACCACTGTAGGAGGACTTTCTACTGTGGCCTATGGCATAGGCGGCAAAGACCCGTTTCTAGTACCAATGGCGCTCGCCATTTGCTGGGGCATTGCATTCGCTACGCTACTTACACTTATAGTAATCCCCTGCATCTACTCAATAGTAGACGACATAGCCCTAAAAGTCACAAAACACTCCAGCATGATCCAAGCTGCCAGAGTGAATAATCATAACTAACAGTAACTATCCAATCAGAACTATTCTAGATTATTCGATACGCGGGTGAGGACTTGTTCTTCTGCGAAGATGCGGGCCTTGGCGCGGAGGGCCAGGGCTATGCTGTCACTGGGTCTTGCGTCTACTTCTTCAAAGCGGCCGTCTACCTGAAGGACAAGCTTTGCAAAGAATGTATTCTGCTCGAGCTTTGTAACGACTATTCTGTCGAGCTTTGCACCGAGCTTTGTTATAGTGGAGATCAAAAGGTCATGGGTCATGGGCCTGGGCGTGGTCATACCGCTTATCTCCATCTTTATAGAGGTGACCTCCATAATGCCTATGACTATAGGTAGGAGTCGATCGCCTTCCTTCTCCTTGAGAACAATAACCTGCTCTCCTCTGTTCTCATCTATCCTGATTTTATTCAATTCCATCTCTATAATTGCCATAAGTAGCTAAAGATTAACATATCCCCTTATCATTGTCAAGCAACAATGCCTTGAGTTTCTCTACAGCCTCTTCTGCTTCGCTGCTCAATGCTTCTCCGAACTTATTAGACTTTGGATTTATTCCGAGGATGTGGATATCTGCCTTGGTGGATGATTTGAGGTACTCGATCAGAAGCTTTGGGGATACATCATGCGTGGAAATCTTGCCTGTACGCAGGTCATCGCCTGTAAACAGCCTTATCTCTCCCGGCTCACCATCAAAAATCACAGTATCGACGATAAGGATAGTATCTGGATCCAGCCTCTTTATAACACCTGTATAATTCTCAGGCGTGACGCCTGCATTAATCACCTCGTAAGTGACCTTTTTCTTTATCTCACTTGCCACGCGAGGCCCGATGCCATCATCTCCCCTGTCCGGATTACCAAGACAAAGAATAACGATCTTACCTTTTAGTATATTCTTTAAATTTATCATGCTGAAGGCTGAAAGATGAAAGCTCCCTATGTATTCAGGGTTATCTCTCTCCTGCACTTCGGACAGAGTATCTTTATGCGGTCTTGGCGGGTTAGGTCGTCTGATTTTTCAACATTAATGCTTGATAATTTAAGTTCTTTTAAGGTAGATAAATATGCAGCAGGGTTTGAATATGCAAGCGGCCCCAGTTTCTTTGAAATCCATACCAGATGCTCTTTTGCGCCTACTATGCAGCCACAACCTTCGCACAACACCAGTTCTTTTTCGACAGAGTTCACTGCCTCGTTCCTGTCAAACACTGACAG
>Ga0222667_1000984_pt1 | contig 10697 bp, 11 predicted proteins | sample AntAcemetagen657_FD_179854 | JGI IMG/M metagenome (GOLD analysis project Ga0222667, IMG submission 179854) | Saline water microbial communities from Ace Lake, Antarctica - #657 | ecosystem: Environmental > Aquatic > Non-marine Saline and Alkaline > Saline | place: Antarctica: Ace Lake... | reverse complement strand
GATGAATAATTATCCCCGTAAAATACTGGGATACAGAACAGCAAACGAAATGGTTTTAGAGGCCACGAATAACAGAATAGGGATTTTGAGTTGAATATTTTCGCAATATGAGTTACAATTCACCTAAACCGAAAAAACCGAAAAAATGAGATGACAATAACTCCAATTATGTATATACTAGAAGTTTTCTGTAATGTGATTCTGAGTATTTTTTGAGAAATGGAATTGATGTATGATGATTAAGAGACTTTTTGATATTACCGCTTGTTTGGTTGCCTTTTCTTTTTTGTTCCCTTTTATTGCTATTACTGCAATAGCAATAAAGTTGGATTCTCCGGGTCCGGTCTTTTATCGCGGGTGGCGCACTGGCTTGGGAGGTAGACCGTTCAGGATATTTAAGTTCCGTACGATGATAGTCGGTGCTGAAAATATCGGTGGTCCATCTACGGCTTTGAATGATTCTCGATTAACAGGAATTGGTAAATTTCTAAGAAAACATAAAATTGACGAGTTACCCCAATTACTAAACATCTTGAAAGGGGAAATGAGCTTTGTCGGACCCAGACCACAGGTTGAGAAATATACAAAACTTTACAATGATGAGGAACAAATTATTTTAACTGTTCGCCCGGGGTTGACTGATTATGCATCGATTAAGTTTATCAATCTGGATCAGATTTTAGGGGATGAATCGGTTGATGAAAGATATTTAAAAGAAATAGAACCGGAAAAGAACAAATTACGCCTGAAATATGCTAAAGAGCATTCTTTTTGGATTGATATTAAAATTGTTTTGATGACTCTTATACAGATGTTAAAGATTCAGACGCTATGGAATATAAAAGATTAGGTTCGACCAATCTTGAAATTTCTCGTATTGGCTTTGGTTGTTGGGCCATCGGTGGACATGGTTATGGGAGCGTTGATGATCGAGAATCTATTAAGGCTATACAAAAAGCATTGGATATGGGTGTTAACTTTTTTGATACTGCCGATGTTTATGGGCTTGGACATTCTGAAGAAATATTAAGCAAAGCCTTAGGTTCGCAAAGGGATAAAGTAATTATTGCAACAAAATTTGGTGTGGCCTGGAATAAAAATGGGAAAACGTTCAAGGATTGCAGTGCAAAGCGGGTCGTTGAAGCCTTAGATGGCAGCCTTAGACGTTTGAAAATAGATTGTATACCTCTCTATCAAATACATTGGCATGATGGGAAGACTTCGATTGAAGATGTGATGGGAACGCTTTTGAGATGTCGGGATGCAGGGAAAATACTTCATATTGGCTGTTGTAATTTTTCAAAGGATTTGATTATCAGAGCATCCAATATAAACAGGGTTGAATCATATCAATGTCTATATAATCTGGCCAAACGACAAAATGAAAATGTCGTTAAGTATTCTTCGGAAGAACTTAATATGAGTGTTTTTGCTTATGGTGTTGTTGGTCGTGGGGTTTTTTCTGCAAAATATAATAAAGATAGTCAATTTGTCGAAAATGATACACGGATCAACGACCCTGATTTTCAGGGAGTACGATATAATAAGAACATTTTGATTGCGGAAAAGTTAGGTGAAATAGGTCAAAAATATGGGAAATTACCTGTACAGGTTGCTATTCGCTGGGTTCTTGAAAATCCCAATATAACATCTGCAATTACTGGGCTAAAAAACAAAAAACAAGTATCTGAAAATGTCGGTTCTGTAGGATGGTCTTTGGATCAAAGTAATATGGAACTGATTGATTCAATAATCTCAAAAAACTAATTTTAGAGGCATCATGAAAAAATATTCTAAAGAGTTTTTGCAGAAGTTGTACAGGACAATGTTAAGAATTCGGGTTTGTGAAGAAAGTCTTGTAGATCCGATTCTTAAAAAGGAAGTGCTTTGCCCTGTTCATCTATGTTCTGGTGAGGAAGCTGTTGCTGTGGGCGTATGCGCCGCACTCGATGATAAGGATTTTGTTTTTGGAAATCACCGTTCTCATGGACATTTTATTGCAAAAGGCGGGCAGGTTAAGGAGATGGTTGCGGAGATTTATGTAAAAGAGACGGGTTGTTCCAGGGGGAGAGGCGGTTCTATGCATTTGATTGATCCTGAAAAGGGAATGTTGGGTTCTGCTCCTATCGTATCCGGAACGATTTCATTGGCTGTAGGAGCTGCATTGGCGTTTAGTATACGTAAGGAAAAACAGGTTTCCGTAAGTTTTTTCGGCGATGGGGCAACCAATGAGGGGGTTCTGTTTGAATGTATGAATCTTGCAGCTTTGAGGAAACTGCCAGTTATCTTTGTTTGTGAAAACAATTTTTATGCAACACATATGCCTGTCGCGGAATGCCGTCCTGACTGTAATATTGTCGATATTGCAAAGCCCTTTAATATATCAAGTGTTCGCGTGGATGGAAACAATGTGCTGGATGTCTTTGAGGCGGCAAAACAGGCTGTAACGGCCTGCAGGGAAGGTCATGGACCTTTTTTTATAGAAGCTGTGACCTACCGTCTTCGTGGGCATGTGGGCCCGGATGATAACATACAGGGATTGCATACCGATATCCGGCCTCAAGAAGAAGTTGATATATGGAAGAAGAAAGACCCCGTTATCAATTTTGAAAAACAACTTTTGGATAACGATATTTTGAGTGAATCAGAGGTTTCCAAAATAAAGAAGGAAATTGATAAAGAGATCCGTGAAGCACATGTCTTTGCTGACAATAGTTCTTACCCCAAAGAAAGTGAGTTGAATGCCTATGTCTTCAAATAATAGAAAACTTCAATATAGTTTGGCGGGCAATGAAGCATTTCATCAGATTATGGAAGAGGATGAATCTGTTTTTTTAATTGGACAGGGGGTCAAAAGTCCATGGTATGTTGGTAATACTGCCAGGGGTCTTCTGGAGCGGTTCGGTCCGGAGAGGGTGATTGACACACCGGTTTCTGAAAATGCGGTGACCGGTGCCGCGGTTGGTGCTGCTATTACAGGAATGCGGTCTGTGGTGGTGCATCCACGTATGGATTTTATGATATATGCATTAGACCCTATAATTAATCAGGCCGCAAACTGGTACTACATGAATGGAGGAAAATCATCCGTTCCGGTTGTGTTTTGGTCAATAATTAACAGAGGCGGAGAACAGGCGGCCCAGCATTCTCAGGCGCTTCATACTATTCTGGCTCATATTCCGGGGTTAAAAGTGGTTATGCCATCAACACCTTACGATGCAAAGGGTCTTATGATTTCGGCTATAAGAGATGATAATCCTGTAGTATATATTGATGATCGCTGGCTGCATAACGTCGAAGGGGTTGTTCCTGAAGAGATATATGAAGTTCCTATTGGAAAAGGCGCAATCCGTAGAAAAGGTAATGATGTGACTCTGGTGGGGGTGTCATTTATTATGTGCCATGTATTGGAGGCCGCAGCAGAATTGGCCAAAGAAAATATCGATGTGGAAGTAATAGATCTTAGAACTATTAAGCCTCTTGATAAAGATCTTGTCCTGAAATCCGTGAAAAAGACTGGTCGATTAGTTGTGGCTGATGGTGGCTGGAAGACTTATGGCTTGACTGCAGAAATATCGGCTTTTGTTTTTGAGGAGGCTTTTTACTCTATCAAAGCGCCAGTTGTTAGGGTGACATTGCCTGATTCGCCAGCACCTGCCAGTTCAGTTCTGGAGAAAGCATATTATCCAACGACCAAAGATATTGTTGAGGCAATCCGAAGAATAGTGAAGAAGAAGCCTGTGCGCAGGTAAATAGAAGGGACGAACTACCTATCCCAATAAAGGTTAAATTTGATGAATATTATTTGGAAAATAGGTCGTTGTTTTTTGATTTTAAGATATTATTGAAGACATTTGTGAAGGTTATTAGGAGGGAGGGGGTTAGGCATTGATTTTTGGATGAAAATGGGATGAATGGATGAATAGGATGATTGGATGATTAGGATGATTTGGATGAATGGATGAGCTCCTTTGGAGCTTGGATGAATTGGATGATTTAGGAGGGGGAGGATGGATGAATGGGATGATTGGGATGATTGGATGATTAGGATGATTGGATGATTGGATGATTGGATGATTAGGATGGTTGGATGATTGGATGGTTGGATGATTAGGATGGTTGGATGAAAATATTTGGATGCTATAGGGTGGTAGAGTAATGGATGAGGGGATTTTGGAGAGGAATAGGAATTTGAATCGGGGGTTTCGGAAGCTTTTGGTATGGAGAGAGGCTGTTGACCTTTATGTATTTATTAAGCATACATTGAATGAATTAAAAGGGTTGCCTTTTAAGATTAGAGATCAAGTTTTAGATTCCGCGTTCTCAATATCATCAAACTTGTCTGAGGGGTATTGCCGAAAATCAATTAAGGAATATATACAGTTTGTTAATGTGGCGTTAGGGTCTTGTGGGGAGGATTGGAATTCTGATTATAAAACTTCATGAATTTTTTGAAATGTAAAAAGGGTTGGAGAAAAAATAGGATGGATGGATGAATTTGGATGGGTGGATGAGCTCCTTTGGAGCTTGGATGAATTGGATGAATGGATTAAAATAGGATGAATTGGATGAATGGGATGGTTGGATGAATGGATAAAACTTTTTAATTTTGGATGAATGGATGATTTAGATGATTGGGGGGTTGGATTAAGGCGCGATTGGGATATTGCGTCTTTTTTGTTGTTAAGGCTATAATCTAATCTGTAAGGGAATTTTATGATAATTTTAAAAACTTGCATTTTTCTGTATTTAGTGTATGATTTTGTTAGATAAGTGTGATTTTAATCACATAAAACAAACCAAAAGGTGGATATGAAGCGAATAGCAATGGATAAGTTGATTTCATGGAAGAAATCGGAACAAAGAAAACCTCTTATTTTAAAGGGTGTTCGTCAGGTTGGAAAGACGTGGTTGTTAAAGGAATTTGGTAAAAAATATTACGAAAATACGGCTTATTTTAATTTTGATGAGCAAGGCGAATTAAAACAATATTTCGAAACAACCAAAGATGTCCAAAGAATTCTTAAAAATCTTGATTTAATCAATGGGTCTCCGATTTTTCCGGGAAGGACACTTATTATTTTTGATGAAATTCAGGAATGTAACGCGGCGCTTAATACGTTGAAATATTTTTGTGAAACCGCGCCGGAATATCATATTGCTTGTGCAGGGTCGTTATTGGGGATCAAAATTTCAAAACCGGCGTCGTTTCCTGTTGGAAAAGTTGAGTTTCTATCGATATATCCGATGACGTTTACAGAGTTCCTGTGGGCATTGGGAGAAGAAAAAGTTGTCCAATATATTGATAATATTGATGGCTTAGATCCGATCCCAGATATTTTTTTTAATCCGTTATATGAAAAATTAAAGATGTATTTTATCACCGGAGGTATGCCGGAATCAGTGCGTGTCTGGATTGAAGAAAGGGATGTTGCACGGGTGCAAAAAGTATTGCGAGATATATTAGATGCATACGAACTTGATTTTTCAAAACACGCCCAAATAAAGAATATTGCCAAGCTGGGGTTGGTTTGGTCGTCGATTCCATCGCAGCTTTCAAAAGAGAATAAGAAGTTTGTGTATCGGGCGGTTAAAAAAGGAGCAAGAGCAAGAGAATATGAAGATGCCCTGACATGGCTTTGCAATGCCGGGTTTGGGTACAAAATATATCGAAATACAAAGCCGCACCTTCCTGTATCAGCCTATGATGACCTGGACGCGTTTAAACTCTATGTGGCTGATGTTGGACTTTTGCGCCGGCTTGCATTTCTCGATCCGGTATCTTTTAGCGAAGGTAATAGGTTGTTTACGGAGTTTAAGGGGGCGCTTTCCGAGAACTATATTTTACAAAGCGTTGTAGCTCAATATGAAGGTTTACCGAGATACTGGTCCTCCGGAGCGACAGCCGAGGTCGATTTTACTATTCAGCGTGGTAACGACATTATTCCTATAGAAGTTAAGTCTGATGAAAATGTGCGAGGCAAGAGTTTCACCTTGTACAATCAAAAGTATGCTCCGTCGATACGAGTGAGATTCTCGCTAAAGAATCTTAAAAAAGATAATAATCTTATTAATATTCCGATATTTTTGGCGGACCATCTTGATAAAATTATCAGCTTAGCGATTAAAGAAAAAAGATAGATAAAGGGGTCAACTTCCTTTTTAATAGCTATATGGGGGAATGATTCTAAGTTTATAGTTGACAGGGCGGAGGGGGTAGAGGGCGGAAGGTAGAAGTCAGAAGTCAGAGGTCAGAGGGCGGAAGGCAGAAAGTGGAGAAAAAATAGGATGAATGGATGAATTTGGATGAATGGGATGAATGGGATGAATTGGATGGGTGGATGATTGGAGTGGGTTTAGGGGGAGAATGAAAATGGTAGTTATCATTGATTTTTATGCAAAAATATATCAATCTATGGTTGATTTTTGTGCAAAAAAGTTCACATCTATCATTGATTTTTTTACATTCTAGGATGATTTGATGATTTGGATGATTGGGGGTTGGATTAAGGCGCAATTAAGATATTGCGCTTTTTTTTGAAAATTAGAACAAAACTATTTATCAAAATACTTTTTAACCGGGAAAATGCCGTTAGAAAAGTCATTTGTCTATAACACTCGGCAAATCAAAGGATTACGTCGAATAGAAATTGTACTAAAAAGTGCATAGCATTTTTCCCTTAGGTAACCCTGACCTTTTACCCTAAAGGGCACAGGCCAGATTTTCTGGCCGCAGGCAAGGAAAATCTGGGATCGGCCCTTCGGGCAAATAATGCTAACTGCATTATTTGGGTTAAGCCTTGGTTTTTTCGTGGAAAAGCACCTTTTAAGCCTTGACTTTTTGAAGAATATGAAAAAAGAGGTCAGAGTCATTTTCCTTGACTGATAGGTTAAAAAATATTCCGGGAATTACCGGATAGATATAAGTAGATAACAGGGATGAATTACCTATTCCGGTAAAGGTTGAATTTGATGAATATTATTTGAGAAATAGGTCGTTTCTTTTTGATCTTGGGATATTGTTTAGGACGTTTTGGAAGGTTATTAGGAGGGAGGGGGTTAGGCATTGATTTTTGGATGAATGGATGAAACCTTTTGGGTTTTGGATGATTTGGATGGGTGGATGAATAGGATGGATAAAAAAATGGATGAGAGGAAGAGGAATCAACTTTCTTTTCTTTTCTTTTTCTTAAGGGATAGATAACCTCATTTTGGCAAAGCTAATTTGTCTATTGATAATAGAATAATATTGGATAATTGTCTATTGACAGGATATTATTCCATGGTATTATTAATATATGATTAAACGACGGGTAAGTGTAGGGATTATTAGAAATCTGCAAAAAGATGATATTTTGTTGCTTATTGGCGCAAGACAGGTTGGGAAGACAACCATTTTAAAGAAATTGTACGCATATTTAGAGAAAGACAAACAATCTGTTTTTATGTTTACCCTGGAAGATCCGGCTTTATTAGCAGTCTTAAATCAACATCCGGAAAACATTTTTAATTATATTCCTAAAAACAGCAAGAGGCTTTTTCTTTTGTTGGATGAAATTCAATATCTGGATAACCCGACAAACTTTCTTAAATATATGTATGATTTATATAATAAAAATATAAAGTGCGTTGTTTCAGGTTCGTCGGCATTTTATTTAGATAAGAAGTTTAAGGATTCTTTGGCCGGAAGAAAGAAGATAATTGAGTTGTATCCTTTTTCTTTCTCGGAATTTCTTCTGGCTAAAGGAGAAAAGGCGCTTTCTGAAAAAGTAAGTATGCATAATTATTTTGAGGATAAAAGAAAATTGAATGTATTGGTTCCGGAACATAGGAAGCTTTTACTCTTTTGGCGCGATTATAATATTTATGGCGGATATCCAAAAGTTGTTCTTGAGGAAGAGGTAAAAGAAAAGAAATATCTGCTATTGGAACTTTACCAGAGTTTTTTAAAGAAAGATATACATGAGGCAGGAATCAGTAATGAAACAAAATTTTATATGTTAGTAAAAATTCTTGCTTCACAGGTTGGCCAGTTGGTTAATGCTCAAGAGTTAGCTAATACTTTGGATATTTCTAATGATACTGTTTTGAAGTATATATATGTTTTGCAGAAGTCATACATTATCAGGCTTTGCAGGCCTTTTTTTAGAAATGTCCGGAAAGAATTAACTAAAATGCCCAAGGTGTATTTTTTAGATAACGGTTATAGAAATTCTCTTATAAATTCTTATGAGGCTTTAACGGATAGGGTGGATAAGGGGGCAGCATTAGAGAACAGCCTTTTTACGGAATTTGTAAAATTGGGGGTATCTAATATTAATTATTGGAGAACACAAGATAAAATAGAAGTTGATTTTGTTGTTGACGAAAGATATGCTTTTGAGGCAAAAATGAATAAAAATTCTTTTTACAAAAAAAGATATAAAAGTTTTGTTAAGAGTTATCCTAATATTGAATTGAGGCCGGTCTTTTATCAGGATGATGAAAAACTTGATATTCTTGACTTTGCGAGTTAAGCAGGGGGAAACATTATTGACGGAAGATAGAGGTTGAAGATTAGAGGTCGGAGATTGGGGGATAGAATAGCGAAGGGAGAACCTGCGTGTTTCATTAAAAAAAAGTTGCGCAAAAAATGGGAAAGTTTTATAAAAGATATTGATAAAAAGAGCTTAACGTTCTATGCTATAGGACAGTTGTTCTATGCAGTAGGACAGGAGAAAAGAGTATGTTAATACCTATTGGAAGAAGAAAGATATTGGAAGTTTTTATAAAGAATCTTTTTAAGGAGATACACCTTAGGGAGATAGCCAGATTATCAAAGGTTTCTTTAACGAATGCTGATAGCTCATTAAAATTGTTTGTGAAGGATGATATGTTTAAACGGCGGAATGTTTCTAATATGGCCTTTTTTAAGCCTAATCTAGAAAGCGAGGACATTCTAAAGATATTCGAGTTCTTAGAGTTAGAAAAAAGGAAGGGATTTTACAATAAAAATAAAAAAATAGCCAGATTATTACAGAAATATACACAAGACATAATAGATTTATCAAAGAGAAGAATAACGGGGTCAGACTGAGCTATCCCGGGTTTGACGGACACTGAAAAGCGGGTACAATACCCGAAGGAGGTGTCCGATGGAAAAAAGGGGAAGAGATATCCAAAAGAGTTTAAAATGGAAGCAGTTAGGCTGCTGAATGCCGGCGATAAGCCTGCTAGTGAATTAGCCAGGTAAATAAAGGGGTTAACTCCCTTTTTTAAGAAGAATAACGGGGCTAGGCCTTGAAGATACCATCGTAGCTCGTCCTTATAGATTCCAAGGTGAAAACTGTTTTTATCACATAACCAGCCGCGGTGATAGCCGTAAAAAAATCTTCATAAGTGCATGAAATTTAAATTAAAAAACTTGCAATTTGGCGGAAAATGTTTTATACTTGTAGTGTGAGAGGGGACAAAATGAAAGCACTTGAAGAATTAAAAAAACATTTAAAACCAGGTCAGGTTTATCGTAGAAGTGGCCTTGAACAATGGTCAAATGCTGTGGATAGGCATTTAAAGCAACTTGTTGAAGAGAAAACTCTGCAAAAGTTGTCACAAGGATTGTATTATTATCCAGTAAAAGCATCTTTTGGAAGTGTGCCGCCGGAAGATGAAAAGCTTGTGCGTGCTTTCTTGAAAAGTCGCGAATTTCTTTTAAATTCACCTAATCTTTATAATTTATTAGGAGTTGGAACAACACAGTTGTACAATAAAAGAGTTGTTTATAATCATAAACGGCATGGATCGTTTATGCTGGGAGGAAAAGTGTTTGATTTTCGTTTAAAGCATAAATTTCCTAAAGATTTGTCGAGAGAGTTTTTGTTTGTTGACCTTTTGAATAATTTAAATGAATTAGCGGAAGAAAGGGAAGATGTTTTGAGAAAGGTTAAAGAAAAAGTTTTGGAAGAACCTGAAGCACAGATGAAGAGAGCTGTTAATGCGTATGCGGGGGAAAGAGCAAAAACTTTGTTTTTTCAATGGATGTCGGAGAAATCTTTAGCACATGTCTGATTATCTTCATAATCATCCTGAGTTTCAACAACTTCTACGAGCTGTAGAACATGAAAAAGGCATTGATAGCAGCTTGATAGAAAAAGATTACTGGATCATGCATGTCTTGTATGGTCTACAACAAGGTAGTTTTGATTTTGAACTTAAAGGAGGAACTTCATTATCGAAAGGTGAAATAAAGGGGTCAACTCCCTTTTTAATAGCCATATGGGGGCATAATTCTAAGCTTATAGTTGAGAGGGGGAGAGGAAAGAGGTCAGAAGTCAGAAGTTGGAGGTCAGAGGGCGGAAGTCAGAAGGTGGAGAAAAAATAGGATGAATTTGGATGGGTGGATGATTTGGATGATTGGATGATTGGATGATTAGGATGGGAGGATGAAAATATTTGGGTGCTATAGGGTGGTAGAGTAATGGATGAGGGGATTTTGGAGAGGAACAGGAATTTGAATCGGGGGTTTCGGAAACTTTTGGTATGGAGAGAGGCTGTTGACCTATATGTATTTATTAAGCATACATTGAATGGGTTAAATGGATAGTGCTAAGATTCATTTGCAAATTCTGTTTGACAATGTGACTACATTGTGGTACTCTTTAAATAGAGTAAGGAGAAGGATTTTTGATGCACATTTGTGCCTTTGATTGGGATGAGAA
>Ga0222667_1000982_pt1 | contig 10704 bp, 25 predicted proteins | sample AntAcemetagen657_FD_179854 | JGI IMG/M metagenome (GOLD analysis project Ga0222667, IMG submission 179854) | Saline water microbial communities from Ace Lake, Antarctica - #657 | ecosystem: Environmental > Aquatic > Non-marine Saline and Alkaline > Saline | place: Antarctica: Ace Lake... | reverse complement strand
ATTACTTTATGACTTGCTATCCTCAACGCTTTTTCTACAAACTCTTGGAACAAAGCAAATGGTGGATTTGTTATCACTGTATTATATGTAATTTCGTAAGTATTATAATCTTCGGTTAAAAAATCAACTCCGCCAAAACCATATCCCCTATCAATTAAATCAGTAGATTTTGTATCTAAAGTATCTAATAATTTACTTATATGTCCCTCACCACAAGCAGGTTCAAGTGCTGGATAAATAATATCCTCTACTTCTAACAATGCCCTTACACTATCTGGGTGTGTGGCGTAATAGTCATTTTCCACTCTACCTCTTGTTGGATTTCCACCAGCTAATTGTCCACCTTCTCCTTTTTTCATATTTCTAAAATAATAGTTAAAATAAGAAGCATGATTCCTATTGTTAATAATTTAAGTTTTCTTATCATCGTTTATTAGTCCTTAAATGCCTCTGTGTTGGCTTTTTATTTTTTGGGTAGTATTTATAGTCCTTGGGCTTAGAAGTGTCTTGTGGGTCATTCTGTCGCCTCTCAGCTATGGTTGTGTTCTTAGTTAAACCTAATTCCTTGTCTGCTATAAGTTGGTTAAGTTCTTGTATGGTTATTTTCTCCTGATTTGGCATATTATTTATAAATCTTTACTTCTAATGTTTGTCGTCCAAAAGTTAAAGCGTCATTACAATCTTGAAACCAAATGTCGAAGAAATTCCCGTCTCGATATTTTAATCCCATTCTATCCTCACATTTATAATATGCTACAAATCCGTCTATTGATATTTTAGCACCTAGAGGGACAAAACCTGGACAAGCGATTGCTCCATCGTGGACTTCTTTCCCATTAGCCATTATACCCGTAAGACAATATCCCGTAACTTCTCCAGTCAACACACTGGAAACCACGTTGGCGTCTTTGGTGTCGGATATAACGGTATCTACTATGAGATGACCCTCCTTAACCTCCTTACATCCAACGCAGTTTTCAATGTGTTCACTGTTATAAAGAACTACAATGTTTTTTGCACCTTGACCTACACCTTCTAAGATATCTGTCATATATCCAAAAGCACCTGTAAAGATAATTATTAAGAGTGAGCCGAATAGGACTATTAATGTTAGATAAAATTTATATTCATTCATAATTCCTTTATTATTTTAATTGTTTCTTTTAATGCTTGGTTATGTGCTTTTTGATAATCATTACAATTACTTAATATCTGACCATTTTCTCCAGCATATACTTTAATTTTATTATCTCTAATATCTTTCATTCCTTTTATCGTCTCTATCAGCTCTTCCTTTGGTATATAATTATCTGATATGAATTTTCTAATATCTTCTCTTATTTCTCTTAATGGAACATCACCAATATAGATATTTCCAAATTTATCTTCAAACTCTTTATCTAATTTTGTTTTAGTCATATTTTTATTTTATTTACTATCTTGATACAGTCATCGTAGCAGTCATCATACTTGAAAGTTCCTGTTCTTTGAATTGCCTCTTTTACTTCTGTTATTTTTTTGATTATATCTTCTTTCTGTTTATTTAATGCTATAGATATTATCTGTGATAGTATAATTTCTTTTGATGGATATTTTTTCATAGTTTTAGTTTTTTAATTAAGTTTTGTAAGAAAATATCTGTTTCTAAAGCCTGTTCTTTATCGGCAAGTATTTGAGCTTTCTTTAGGTCTTTGAGTATTTCAGCTCTCTGTTCTTTTAAAAGGGTGTTAATTAAATCTATGATAGCTTCGTGATATACTAAACAACCTTTTAGTTTTCCATCAGGGATTATTATTTCTAAAGTTTCTAATTCTTTTTTAGTCATAATTTTTTTCCTATATTACATATTCCCTTATTTGCTTTTTCAAATCTGTCTAATAGTTCTTTCTCTTGTTCTTTTAAAAGGATGGAGATTAATTGTTTAATTTCGTCTTGGGCTGGTCGTTGGGTTAGTCCCTCGCCATTGTCTTCTAAAATAACTAAAGCCTTGCCACAGCCGTCTGTGTTATATTTTTTGTCAAATTGTTTTTCCCAATTTGTTTCAAATCCAAATGTTATTTTATCCTTATTTGCTTTTAGGGTCATAGGTTTCATAGTTTATCTATTAGTTTAATTATGTGTAATTCCACACGAGTTATCATCTCTGCTTTTAATTCGTATAGAGCTTCGTCTGTGTCTATTTCTGTGTTCTTATCTTTAACGAAGAAGGTAGCTTTACTTCTGTCCATTACTATTACGAGTTCTTTGAGAAGTTTTGTTAATTCTTTTTTAGTCATAATTTAGTATGCTTCTTTCTTTTAAAGTAAACTAAGTCGTTAGTTAGTATCTTTTAAAATGGTATAGAATTTAATCTTTCTTTTAAATCTCTATCTTCTTGGGTAGATTTAGTTTCTGGTTCTGGCTTATCTACTTGTTTTTCTTCTTGTATAGGTTCTTCTACTGGGAGTCCTACATTTAACCTTGCTTTTTTTAGTAAGAGTTCTGTTTCTTTTAGGTCTAAAGAAATATCTTCGTCAGTTATTTCTTCTCCTTCTAATTCTATTTTATTGGGTGTTATTATCATCTTTTTGTAATTGATTAAATCTTCCTTTTGTATGTATTAATTTAATTAGTCCATTTTCACCTGTTCTTCGGTGAGCTCTTACGACAAGGTTAGCTTCGTTAGACATTTCAGTATCAGATATTTTTAATCTCCACATCATCAGAACTATATCTGCTTCTTGTCCTATAAATGAGCTATCCCTTAAATCGTCTAAATCTGGTTCACTTGTAAGTTTGATATGTTTCATATGAGCTACTATAAATATAACTATGTTGTATTTAAGAGCTATCTTTTTAAGAAACCTCATAACCGAACCAATTTGTAATGACATATTCTGGTTACGAGCATTCATATCAACTATGTAATGTAAATGGTCTATGAACACGACCTTTGTATTAAACTTAGCGATACTCTCCACAATTCTTTCTTCTAACCAAGTCATTGTATTTCCTTTAAGTTGCTTGGGTAGATAGAATAGTGGTGGGTTATCTCCAAACTTATTCATAAACTCATACATTGGAACTTCATATGAAAACCACAGACAGTTCATATCTTGTTTTGCAAACTCTATTGTAAAAGTCTGACATAGGGTGGTCTTTCCCATTTTAGTTGGAGCAGATACTACAACTAGGTTTCCTTCTCTAAATCCATCAATAATTCTATCAAGTGCTGGTATTTTGGTATAAATCATTAAATGGTCTTTTTCTTTTTCAGCTTCTATCTCCTCTCTTAATTCTTCTGAAGATATAATTTTATCATCACCCTCATACTTATCCCAAAGAACTTTTAATCGTTTGGATTGAATTATTCTTTCTTTCTTGTCTTTTATAAGAGAAAGTTCTCTTTCAATTTTTTGTAATAATTTTTTCATTTTTTATATAGAAAATCATCTTTTTTATTATCTTCGTCATTCCACCTTTCTGCATTAAGGTAGGTCGCTGGATATGGAATAAAATCACCACCATTTTTTATCCAATCCTCACTTTTCTTTTTACTCTCAATATCTTTTATAATTACTTTTAATAGTGAGTTATCTGGGTTTAATTTAGTAAAACTTTTAAGAGCAAATTTCTTTGATTTCTTCTTTGGATAGATAGAATAAAACTTATCAAAACTTTCTTCTATGTTCTTATTGTTCTTACTGTTCTTCTTCTGCTTTCTTTCAGCACCACCTTGGTCGCCTTTCAACACCACCTTGTTTTCTTTTGACACCACCTTAGTAGTTAGGTGCTTTCTTTTGACACCACCTATATAGTGTTCATTATTAAGCTCCCAAATATCATTTACTTTATAACAATCAACTAATTGTTCTCCTCCAGATGTCATTATTTTCTTCTTACCCATATAAGTAATCCATTTCCTAGATAATAGATATTTTTTTGATTTTATAAAAGCTTTATAACCTATACTAAGCTTATCTATAAAATACCTATATCCAGCTTCACAGATACCACCTTCTCCAGCTAATCTTTTCATTTGAAAGTATAATGCTTGGTCGTTGGCTGTTGAGTGATTGGCTATATAATTTGGGATTATAGTGAAGTACTTTTTGTCTCCACTTTCGTCAAAATATTTTTCGTTCATAGTTCTCAGGTTCTATCATAAATACAAAAGACTCTGGAACCTCAATGAATACACCCGAAGGCGACAATACATTTTTTCCAGAGTCATCTCTATTTACGATATTAAAATTGTTAGATGTATTGTTTATTGAGGTATGTATTTAACTTAACATGTAAAGAACTTTTTTACAATAGGCTAGGCTGTGGATATCTTGGACTCTTTTAGTGGTATGTCGGAAATCCCGACTAACCTTTAGAAGTCCTCTTTGAATAATTCCTCAACACACGGAAATGCGACTTGGATATTCCCTCCACTTCTCTCGCTTATAACTTTATTTAGAACATCGTATATCTTATTCAAATCATCTGTCTTTAGTTTGGTAGTAGATTTCTCTCCTAGCTGTATCTTCTGTAATGGTTTCCATAGAAGTTCTTTGATCATTAATCCGTTCCAAGATATCTCTACTTTAAGAAATGACTTCATATCTAATCCGTGAGCGTTTAGTTCTTCAGCCAAGATATTAAAGTAGAGATGTAAGGCACGGTTTTGTGCGTTTGACCTGTGTTGCTTGTAGGACTCAATACTCACGAACACATCTTTGCCATCAAACTTCATAAGGTCTTCATTATATCTGAACTTATGGTCTGGAGTTATTATTAAGTCTTTTATTTTACAACGATGTTTCATTTTGTTCTTGTTTAATTTCAGTTTTTGGTTCTGACTTGTAGATTAAATAGTCAGGTTGATTCTCTTTTTCCTTGTAGTTATTTTTAAATACTACTATTGCTTCATCATTTATTTTACCTGACATATATTTTAATCCTGACTTAGCTGTTTGAAGCCAAAATGCTCCTATTGGTTTTTTATTTTCCATATATCTAAAACGGGTTTCCGTCTTCTCTTATTGTTGGTAGTTTAGGTTCGACTTTTATTTTAGGGTTATTTTCCATCTTATATAACTTGCCGTCTTTTAGTCTGTATCCTCGTTTTGGGATAGTGCTTGGAGTTGGACTGTTAGTTGCATTTCCGTCATCATCTTTGTCAGTTATTATATTAAACAGCTGACCTATATTATATCTCTTAGCATAGGTTATGGCACTTCCCATCTTCTGTGGGTCTACTATAGACTCTGGAATTGGGAAACTACTCTCAATCTTTTCTCCTGTTTCAACTTCTACAATCTCTGTAACGACTGCCTTTTTTCTTGTCCTGTGTAATAGTAGTAATCCTTTTTCATTAAGAGTTGGCATTAATCCTTTATTAAGGTCATCTAAATCCAGATACTTACTTTTAAAGAAAGGATTTTCAGCATTCTTTGTAAAAGTTAAACCTAACTTCTGTATATCTAATAACTTTTTGTATATATTTTTCATAATTTTATTTATGGTCTCCAACCATATTTTGATTAGGGCTATCTCCGTGGACACTAGGATGCTCTCCTTCGGTATCCTCCCTAGCTTTGTTGGCTAGTTTTTCTTCCTTGATATCGTCTATTTCTCGGTCTATCATATTATCGTGAGCTAGTTGTTTTTCGTCAAATGAATCTCCAATCGTATCCATCTGAATTTTATGTGCTTCTAATATTTTATTCATTGTTCTCCTTTTTTTTAGTTAATTTTACGACTTTACTCTGTTCATTTTTACAATAATTAATTATTTGCCTAACTCTTTCTCTTGAAATTTTTTTATGGTATTTTCCATCAGAGCCTTTTAATTGAGGGAGTTTTACTTGACCTATCTCGTGTAGAGTAAATCCTTCACTACGAAGCCACATTACATCTTCTTGTTTCTTTATGTTTATTTCGTTTTGTTTCATAAGTTTTTTTCTATTAATAGTTTTGGATTTTCATATTTATTTCCTATTATTTGATAATTTTTACCACTACTTAAATTAAATCCATTACGATTATTCTTAATAATTCTTTCTACTAATTTAGGTTTATGTTTTCCTGAATATCCATTATCTGTTTTGTTGATATATTGAACATAGTCGCCTTCATATATCTCTTGACCATTTATATCAGTTAATCCTATATATTGACTAACTGTTTCTGGTATAACTTTGATATCTTCTAATTGAGTTCCACCCTCTACTAAAGATTTTATATAATGTTCGCTTGTAAATGGATTAGTCCAGTAATAACCATATACCCAACTTCTTGTTCTATGTTTTCCTCTAAATTTTATAATTTTTTGTTTCATAAGTTTATTCTTTTATTAATTCTTTATTTTTGTATATGTTGCCGATTACAACATATCCCCAGTCATCAATTATTTTTTCAGCACTAACATTTGTTGGATTATTCTCGTTTGTCCACGTCGCAAATCGTGAGCCGTGTAAATCATATTTAATTAAAACTCTATCTCCATTGTTTTTGTCCTCACAAATATCCCCCTCATAAATCTCTTTTCCGTTTTTGTCTTTTAAACCTGTGTATTGCATTATTTCTAAATCATCATATTCATAAAATGGATTATCTTCAGCTTCTGTTTTAGAATAATCAACAGCTAAGTCAATAAGAGTTTTATTGTTCCATCTCCATTCTTTTTTATGTTTATCCCACGCCCTAAATTTTATTTCGTTTGATTTCATAAGTTCCTTTCCTCGTTATATTCTTCTTTAGCTATTTCAATTATAGTTTCCTTATCTAGTAAAGGTTCTCGACCAGTATAACATTCACCAGTAGATGCTTCGGCTATTTCCACCATTTCGTCCCAGTTCTCTTTTAGAAATTGTTTAAATGTTTGTTTCATAATTCTATCATAGCATACAGTCAATAGCATTGTCAAGAGCTTTTTAAGTTAGATATAGAGCTATATTAATGGGTGTGGATAACCGAAAATAAAAGAACCCCCTAATAAAAGAGGGTTCTTTAACACGAGTGATTATTTTCCAAAACCCAATGTAATCTTCTCGGTTGATGTCAAAGCAACTACAGTCTGAATTAAGCTAAGCACACCTGTTGCGATAAATGGCAGTTGGTCAGCAAATGATTTCTCGCCTGTAAAGACAAGAGATAAACTTGTAAGCAAACCAATCACACCTGCCCAAAATCTTTTACTTGATAAAAAGTTTTTCATATTTTCCTTTCGTTATTTAGTAAACAGAAACTTTAATTTTTCACTGAAAGACATATTTTTAATTTCAGTATAACTATTATATTTCTTTGTCATTCTTTCCAATGCTTCAGTTCTTACTTTATAGCTTTCTTCTAAATATTTTAATTCTGTCAATTCTCTCTCTATAGCCAAACTATCGTGTATTTTCATTCCACCTTTATATTTTTCAATTAGGTCTATTAGTTTTTTTGATGAATATTTCATTCTTATTTTCCTTTATTTAGTTATTTCATTACCAAACATAATTCTCATAAAATCTATCATAGATAAATTACCGACTGAACCTCCATAAGGATATCCGTTAAGAGTTGATTTCTCAACTTCTTTGATTGAGTTTTGAGCTTCCCTAAGATTAGAGTATCCAAAAGTCTCAATAAAGTCATCAAGCACGTCCCAACTCGTTACCCAAAACTTCTTGCCACCAACGATTGCGTAAACTGGACGATTTAAGCCACTCCCTAATTCTCTTATTAATTTTATCATAATTTTTTTTTTACTTTCCTTAATTATTTTCTCTAGTTGATATTTCTTAGCAAAACTAAAATTAGTATTCCATTCTACTTTTTTACGAGTGTTATCATAAGAGTCAAATATCTTCCAATACTTATCTTTGACATAACCGTAACAAGTGCACCAATGGTTATCACGAGCCCCAGAAGGCTTGTAGTAGACTCCATTACGATTTATCCATGCATATACCGAAATACCTATTGGCGACTGTCTAAGAGCCTCCTGTAGCTTCTCCTGCTTACTTGCGAGGCTATCGTAGCCATGAAACGCATATTCGTGCTTAAAATCGTATTCTTTTAACCATTCCTTACCCATATCTAAGTATTTCTTAGTCATTGGCTTTGGTGAATAATATTCTTCCCAAGTGTTAATGTCTGGAGTCCAAGTTAATTCTGTTTCTGGGATTAGTCCGTGTTTACGGATAGCTTCTGCAACACCATGAGGGTTATTTCCTGCATGGCTTGTTTTTGAAACCACTCCTAAGAACCTTTCAGAATTATCTATAACAGTCCCGTATAATCTTTTTTCTAGGGTATCCTTAGCATTAAGAGTTCCATAGTTAGAACAATTATAAGATTCGAAACCTTGCCTGTTCTGCATTTCATTCTCTGGTAGCCACTTGTCCCATTGTCCGTCAGGAACGAGGATTTTACCTTTAAGAGTCTTTGTCTTGTCTGTTGAACCGAATATGAAATCTGAAACAGTAATTTCTGGTTCAATAAATCCATAGTTGATTTTTTTAGTCATATTATTTTCCTTTCATTAATTTATAAATAACCATCGGAACGAACCAGATGATAAATGTGTATTCTAAAAATGTTTCTATTATTTTCATAAATACTCTACGGGAACTAGAATTATGGATAGGCAATTACAGAAATTCCCAAAGGAATTGCTCTGCCGAAGCAGACCCCAATAATTCTTGTCCCGAGTTCGAATCTGATGAGGAATAAATCCCCGTAGAATATTCATTTATACATCTCGTCAATCCGCATATATACGAGGTAGTATTTTTAATTCTCTAATATGTGGAGTCAAGAACTTCGTCTATAAGTTCTTCTTATATTTTTTAATTTTCTTTTTCCAATCTTTAATACCCATAAATTTTAATACCATTTCATTAAGGGTGACATCACAATCAGTACAGATTGGACGATATTGATTGCTATCTGAACATATTTGCCATTGTTGAGTTGGTTTTTCTCCACAACGAAAACATTTGAGTCGTCTTATCCCTATTTTTGTGTAAGGTTTTTTACGCATTTACTTTGAGTTGGTTGTTTATCCCAATTAGCGACCATCTTCCGATAGTCTTTCAACGACATCTCATCATATTCATCAATTTTATCTTTCCAATAGGCGTTAGATAAAAGAAAATCTCCAATCGCACATTCTAATTGTTTTTTGGCTTCTGTAATATAATCTCTAAACATTGTATCTGATAAATAATCAAATCTGATGTTTTCAAGTATTTCATAAGCACTCACAATTTGTTTTTTGAGAACATTAGCTCTCATTCTTGATATATTAAGATCTCGTTTTTTTTTCTTAAAGTTCCATTCTGATACTTCTTTCTTAGAAGGATTTTCTGGAACTACCACATTTTCCCAATCTGGTAATTTGTCTTTTTTTCCCATAATTTTCCATTATGACTCGTTGACTTAACTCCACATATTAAAGAACTCATATATTAATAGTCTGCGGTTTGACCAGCGAGAGAACCAATAGTCCTCACTATTTATCTCAACTCTCAATAGCTCTTCAGTTTCAGGTTGCCCTTATACTGAACAAGGCGTTAGCCCACTATTAAGAGTTGGGGTAAATAAGGGATAGTTTTTCTATCCCTTTTTGTTTAGATTCATAGTATCACCTTTTCATAATTTCAGGGACACCATTGTCCATATTAGCACGCCTGATTGCTTCAATGCCATGCTTAATGGCTACCTTAATCCTGTCGAGTTTCTTCTCATCTTCATAAGTTGAATGAGACCTAATCATGTCTTTGACTTCGTTCAACTTAACTTCAAGAAGATTAATAGTCTCGACTGCCTTTTTTTCTACCTCGTTTTCTTTTCTCATTTGTTGCCTCCTAAGAATTTGATTAAAATTTCAACATACTCATACTTAGTCAGTTTTGGTTTAAAAGGAATTAACAATTCCAGTTTATCGTGGTCTCTTCGTCAGAGGATTACTACATCCCCCTTACCATAGAAATACCTTAACGGTAAAGTATGGTGACGACTCAAATCTTTCCTAGTACCACATTTTAAACATTTACGGATAAATTTTTTCATCACTTCCTCCTTTGACAACCATTATTCTAAAATAGCAACTTGGTTGTCATGTGGTTTTACCCTTACAACCCCATGGATTATTATTCTTTCGTTTTCGTTTCCCCTTTGTGTACATATTATCCAACACCTCTAAGGTGAAGATAACTATAAGAGGAGATAATTCTCTGCCTAACTTATAGGCAACGAAATCACATAGTGCAACAAATGTAGGGAGCGAATTATCTCGTAAGAGAACTGCTCCCTTTTCTGTTCCTTGTTTCATTATTAGTCTCCTTTAATTGTGAATGTACTATCTTTTAACTATAATATTTAAAAAAATTGGTATATATTAAGCCATATACCAGAGCTTTTAAGAGATTAAGTTCCATATAGTGCCTGCATTCGCTGAAGCTTAAACAGCATTAGTGTTCTTGATTCTTCACTTGGTTCAATTTTTTTATAATGCCCTGCGATTGAAACAAAGTGCATTAAGTTAAAGTCTTTATCCAAGTAGGCATATGCAGAAAGTAAAATTCTTCCGTTTACAATTCTAACAAGATTTACTGCAAACTCTGGAGTCATTTCTTTACTCATTGCACTTACGATAAACAGGTTTCCACCTATCCGTTCAGTTTCAACGACTGTGTAGTCATTGAACTGGAAAGGACTAAATTCACTGTCATAGGTGTATGCTTT
>Ga0222667_1000978_pt1 | contig 10711 bp, 15 predicted proteins | sample AntAcemetagen657_FD_179854 | JGI IMG/M metagenome (GOLD analysis project Ga0222667, IMG submission 179854) | Saline water microbial communities from Ace Lake, Antarctica - #657 | ecosystem: Environmental > Aquatic > Non-marine Saline and Alkaline > Saline | place: Antarctica: Ace Lake... | reverse complement strand
ATGAGCTTTTGCAAAGATTAAAAGATTGGCGAAATGATATGGCTAGAAAAGAAGGTCTGCCTCTTTACCGTATTTTTCAAAATAAAACACTTGAAGATATTACTGAAGTAGTGCCTATAAATAAAGGGGAGTTGCTGGAGATAAAAGGGATTAAAGAAAGAAAATTTGAAAAGTATGGTCAAGATATTCTAGATTTAGTTAAAGGAAATGAAGTAATAGATTCTTTCTCGCCAGAGGTGAGTCAGGATAACAAAGATAATAATCCGTATACTGTTAGTAAATATTTAGATTTAATTAATAGTAAATTAAAAGATTGTCAGGCTAAAGTTCAGGGAGAAATTAGCAGTTTAAATATCCGTGGAAATTATTTATTTTTCTCATTAAAAGATAAAAACGATGGAAGTTTATTGAATTGTTTTATGTGGGATAGTGATTATAGAATGTCTGGCATTGAATTTGAAGAAGGCCTTGAAATAATTGCTGAAGGGTTTCCTGATGTTTATAAGCCTCAGGGACAATTAAGTCTTAGGGTTTCTACAGCAGAATTAGTAGGTGAAGGTGCTTTAAAAAAAGCTTACGAAAAATTAAAGAAAAAATTAGAAGATGAGGGATTATTTGATTTAGAACGTAAAAAGCCAATTCCAGAATTTGTTCAAAAAATTGGTTTAATAACATCAGAAACAGGTGCTGTTATCCATGACTTTTTAACTAATTTAGGTAAATATAGTTATAAGATTAATTTTTTTGATTCAAGAGTTGAAGGTCAAACAGCTATCCGAGATTTACTTTCAGCCATAAGTTATTTTAAAAATAAAGATATTGATGTTTTAGTTATTATTAGAGGAGGTGGAAGTTTAGAAAGTTTACAGGCGTTCAATAATGAAGCTTTAGTTAGAGAGATAGCTAATTTTGAGAAACCAGTTATGTGTGGCATTGGCCACGATAAAGATGTTCCTTTAGCGTCATTAATAGCTGATTTAATGGTTTCTACACCGACAGCGATTACTGTTGCTTTAAATAAATCATGGGATGAAGCAATAAGCAGTATTAGGATTTTTGAAAAAGATATTATTTATAAATATCAAGAAGCGCTTTCTAATGAAAAACGTAAAATAGAGATATTAATAGAAAAATTAAAAGAAAGATCAGAATTTATTTTCAAAAGATTTGAAGATGCTAAGAATCAACTTATGAATAAATTAACAGAATTAGGTTTTATTTTAAAAGAAACACGAAAAAATTTAAATAAATCAATTGAATATATTCTGACAAGCATTAAAGATAAAATTAAAGAAGCTGAAAAATATTTAGAGAGAGCTGAAGAAAGATTAAAAAATGCTAATCCTGAAAATCAATTAAAGCTTGGCTATAGTATTGTTTCAGTTGGCAAGAAGATAGTAAAAAGCATTAAAGATGTTAATAAAAATGAAAAGATTAATATTAGAGTTTCTGATGGTAAAATAAGGTCTCAAGTCGAAGAGATTATTAGTAATAAATAATTTTAAAAATTATGGAAAAAAATAAACTTAAGGATTCGTTAAAAAAAATAGAAGAGATTATTAATTGGTTTGATGAGCAAGATGAAGTAGATGTTGAAGCAGGCTTAGATAAAGCTAAAGAAGGTGTCGCTTTAATTAAATCAAGCAAGAAGAGATTAAAAGAACTTGAAAATGAATTTGAGAAAGTAAAAACAGGACTTGAGGAAGAAGTTGAGGAGTGATATAATAGAAGAAACATTAATAATTGAATATAAAAAAAGGGGGAGGTGTCTATGACAAAGGCTAACAAAACGTTTCTTCAGAGGAAAGGCAGACACAATCGTCATCATAATATCCCCAAAAACAAAGGAGGAACAAACGACAAAGATAATATATTTGATCTGGACGAAAATAGGCACGCAGCTCTTCATCTTTTGTTTGGAGACAAAACTTTTTTTCAAGCAGCTATGCTATTGCTCCGTGCTGATAGAATGAAAAAAGGAATACGTCGATGTAGAACTATTGTTGTTTAGTCATATTTATATTCAATTAAAAGCCAGTTCAATAAAATATTGTTCTGGCTTTTCCATTGACAATAATAACATTTTATGTTATTTTTATTTTAGTTATTTATAAATCTTATATCACAGGGGGGGAAAGAGAATGAAAAAGAAATTTAGTTGCGTGATTATCTTGTTTGCTTTTCTATTCGGAGCTGTTTTGGTTAACGATGGATATTGTGGGCAGAAAGATAGTTACTTTTCTCATACTTATTCTTATAAGTTAAAGAAAGGTGATAATCTTTATAGAATAGGGTTGAGGTTTGATATCTCCTGGAAGAGAATCGCCAAAGATAATGGAATTGTTAATGAGCGATCTGTAATGGTTGGGGAAAAACTGATTATTAAAAAGAGATTCCCTTATAATTTCCAAGCTTTAACGAGCTGGTATGGTAAGCAATTTCATGGTAGGAAGACAGCTAATGGAGAGGTATATAATATGTATGGTGTTAGTGCTGCGCATAAAACCTTGCCATTAGGAACTGTGGTTTTGGTTAGCAATCCTCAAAATGGTCGCCAGGTGAAGCTAAGAATCAATGACAGAGGCCCTTATATTAAAGGAAGGTCTTTAGATTTAAGCTTTGGTGCTGCTAAGCGACTAGATATTATTAAACAAGGAATTGCTGTATTGCTCGTAAAGGTTATTAAACTTAATTAAGAGGAGGGGAAGAAATGAATGAATTAGAAAAGAAAGAAATGGGTGAACAATGGAAACTAGCAAGACTGTTTGCTAAATCGGTGCTGAGAGAAACAAAGATGAAAGAATTAGGAGCGCCCACTGTCTTAAGACAAGTGGAAATAGAGATAGGTAATGGAAGAAAACAAAAGATGAATGAGAAAGGGCGTTATTTAGTCCCTCATGCACTCGAATACGAAAAAACTATTGCAAAAAAAGACCAAACGATAAAGGATTCTTTGTTCGGCGTCTTTTTTGAAGCAATCAATGATTTGGATGCTTTTTATAAAGGAATGCAGAAAAGGGACCCAACCATCAATCCTTTTAAAAACGAGGAGATTGATCAATCCTGGAAAAAGTTCACAATGGGCTTGGAAAATAACGATAAAATGGATGTAGTAGAGTCCCTTTTGGAAATTTTAAGATTTGTTTTTGGAAATCTTTTATGGACGGATTTTCCGAGACTTTCAGATGATCCATTAAGAGATGTTCTTGAAGCATAAAAAAATGATCCCTTTGGCGTATATACGTTGAAGGGGTCTTTTATTTTAACTAATATTAGGTATAATGAAAGTATGAAAAAGGCAATATATATTATTATCGCTATAATTATTGTTTGGTTTGGTGTTAGGTTTTTTGTTAATGAATCATTAGCTCCAGAGTCAAATATTATTGATAATAATCATGAATTAATTTTATCTGTTGAAACTGAAAATATAACTGAAAGCAATGATGAAAAAAGATATGAGATAAACGTTGATTTGCCAATTGTTAAAAATTTAGATGGTTCTGAAAAAGTAAATGAATTTATTGAAGAAAAAGTAAATAATATTGTTCAAGAATTTAAAGATAATATAAATGATTGGGATGCGCCATCTGATTTATCTGATATGAGTAGTGGATTATGGATTAATTTTGAAACACATCTTTTGAATAGTGATTATATTAGTTTTAGATTAGTAATTTCTGAATATTATCTTGGAGCGGCTCATCCTAATAATTACAGCTTTTCTTTGAATTATAATCTAAAGAATTCATCCGAGATTAAGCTTAACGATATTTTTAATGTTAATCAAAAAGAATATCTTTCACGTATTTCTGATTTGGCTTTAATTGACTTAGCAAATCAATCTGAAAATCTTGAGATGAGCTTAGATCCTGGGATGCTAGAGTCAGGGACAGATGCAAAATTAGAAAATTTTGATAATTTTAATTTAACTGAAGATGGAATTGCATTTAATTTTGATCAATATCAGCTAGCTCCTTATGCGGCTGGAGAATTTCATGTTATTATGCCTTATCAAAAATTAAATGATATTATGTTAAATGAATTTATTTTATAAAAGGTCGGTGGGGGTAAATTAAAAAAATTAAAAAAATTTTAAAAATATGGATAATATAAGAGAAATAAACAAAAAAATAAATAATATAGATGGAAAAAAGATTATTTCTAGAATTGCTTATGGCTTAGTTGCTTTGATTATTCTTTTTGGAACTTTTGGAACTATTGGCGCTGGTGAACGTGGAATTTTGCTTCAATTTGGAGCGGTTAAAGATAAAGTTTTTAACGAAGGTCTTTATGTCAAAATTCCTTTTGTTCAGAGCGTAGTTAAAATAGATGTTAAGATTCAGAAAGATGAAGTTCCAGCAACTGCTTCTTCTAAGGACTTACAGATAGTTACTTCAAGAATTGCCTTAAACTATCATTTGCTTCCAGAATCAGTTAATAGGGTTTGGCAGGAAGTAGGTAAGAACTATAATTCTAGAATAATTTCTCCAGCTATTCAGGAATCTGTTAAAGCAGAAACAGCTAAGTTTACAGCTGAAGAATTAATCACTAAAAGAGAAACAGTAAAAGAGCAAATTAAAGCAAATCTTGCTGAAAGATTATTACAGAATTTCATTATAGTTGATGAATTTAATATTATTGATTTTGATTTTTCAGCGACCTTTAATGAAGCTATTGAAGCTAAGGTTAAGGCAGAACAATTAAAACTTAAAGCAGATAGGGATTTAGAAAGAATAAGAATTGAGGCAGAACAGAGAATCGTTAATGCAGAAGCAAAAGCTAAGGCAATTCAGATAGAAGCACAGGCATTAAAAGCTAATGCTCAAGTTGTTGAATTACGCTGGATAGAAAAATGGGATGGCGCAGTTCCAACTTACTGGGGTGAAGCTAGTCCATTTATCGGAATAAATAGATAGATTTGGTTGATATTTAAAAAGCCGTGTTGATTTTAATGCGGCTTTTTGATATTCTCTTTTTAAATGCTATAATATATCTATGAATCAAGAACGATGGGAAAATTTAATAAATGACATTAAAGATAAATTTGAAGTTGAAGATCATGACCATAAACATCTTGATGAAATGGGAGGAACAGATATCGAATTTATTATATTTAAAAGTCCTTTAGGAAAGGTTAAACTTGAGCACATCATTAAACCAGTTGTTCTTGATAAAAAAATTATTTATTCTCAGCGTATCGGTTCTGAAACAAGTGCTGAGTATACTTATAGTGAAGATGAAAAAACAAGTAGGTTAGTAGCTTATAAATGGGATGATCACGAAGACGATTGGGTTGAAATTAGCGCCGATAGTTTTTCTAAATAATTAATTATTTAATCCTTCTAAGTCAAAATTTTCTATCATTTTAATTATACCTTTATCGGTATTTTTTTTAATTATATTTTCAGGAGTACCTTTGTAAATTATTGTACTATTGTCTAAGGCAATAGCTTCTAATACTAATTCTGGATTAACTTCAGCTTTAGAATGGCCACTTGTTTTAACAGCTACTTTTTGAGCCTTTAAATCAAAGCTATAGAGTTTTGATAAATTATTAAGTTCAGCTGTTAATTTTTCTGTTTGACCAGCTAAATTAACTTTAGAATATATATTTGGATTAATAGAAATTGATTCTGTATCTAGTTTTAAAGCAGTGAAGCGACCAACTCCTTCTAGTGTTACATTGATTATTTTTGGAGAATTAGTTAATTCTAATCTTCCATTGGTCCCAGCAATATAGCTGGATAGGGTATTGTCTTTAATGTCAGCTATAACCTTAGCTGATTCTCCAACATTAATTGTCATATCATCAGTAAAATCTCCTATGTTAGTTGTGACTCTACCATGGGTTTTAAATGATTTAAGTTCAGGCATAGTGATATTAATAGTTGGATTTTTTTCTATACATATAATACAAATCATACCATCCCATCCTTTTTTCTTTTCTGAGATTTTAAGTCTGTCATCTTCGATTCTAATATCTACCATTGATAAATAATCTTTTTCTCCGGTAATAGTAACACTGAATTCATCTCCTTTAATAATGTTAACAGTTTTTTTCTCACCATAGATATGTAGATTTTCGAAATCACTGAATTCATATTCTTGAGTGACTGTATTAATTTTAGAAGTTTCATCCATTTTTTCTTTAATTTGTGGGACTAAATCAACAGCTGTAATGCCAATAGTTATTATAGCTAGCATCCAAATAGTTATTAGACTACCACTAATAATAGCTTTAAAGGCATTTTTTCTATTTATCATGGTTATGCCAAAAAGTAGGATAAAAAATAAAGGAATAACAGTTATTAAATAAGCTGCAATAACAGATGAATAATATGTAGTTAGATGAGTGAATTCTTGAATAGGTACATCTAATTTAAGGTATGGAGAATTAATGTTAAAAATTAAGACACCTGCTGACATTGTTATGGCAAGGATAGATATAATTATGGAGATGATAATTATTATTCCAATAAATATACTTATAGCGGGACCTAATTTAGATAGAATTTTTTTAACAACAATAAAAGTTACTTCAACAACTTTAATAGGGAATAGTAATATTTTACTTAATAGCCCTCTATTATTATTTATAATTGCTTGGCTTTCTTTTTTGATTTTTTTTGATTTTTCTTTAACTGCTTGTTCTATTTTTTTAAGATTAACTGGTTTACCTTTCATTTCTAATTTTTGAGCATTAGTATCAGCTTTAGGCAAAATAATCCAGAAAATAACATATATGAAGAATCCAACACCCTTAAAGATCAATGAAAGTAGAAAAATTAATCGGATTAAAATAGGATCAAGACCAAAATATGTGGCAATACCAGAACTAACGCCACCAATAATTGAATCATCAGGATTACGGTAAAGTCTTTTTTGTTTTGTTTTTGGTTTATCTGTTTTTTCTTCAGCTGTAAATTCATCTATTGTTCCTAATATCTTAATAACTTCTTCTACGTTTTTTAAATTAATAGATTCTTTTTTAGAATTTATCTTAGTAGAGAATTTTTTAGATATACTTGATTCAATATCAGCTAATATTTCTTCTCTGTCAGGTGATCCATAATGTTCTTTTATTGATTCAAGATATTTATTTAATTTATTATAAGCATCTTCTTCAATATTAAAGAGAATACTATTTAATGTAATTGTAATTGTTTTTTTCATATGTTTGTTTTATTTAAATTTTTTAATTAATGAATTAATTGATCCATCTAATGATTTCCATGTTTTCATAAGACGTCTTAGTATTTTTTCTCCTTTTTCAGTTAGAGAATAATATTTTCTAGGAGGTCCATTTTTAGATTCTTTCCAATTGTAATATAGTAGTCCTGAATTCTTGAGACGTGCTAAGAGGGGATAAATAGTTCCTTCAACTACAATTAGATCAGCTTTTTCTAATTCTTTTAAAATATTAGAAGTATATATTTTTCCTTGAGAAATAATTAATAGAATACAAAACTCTAAAATTCCTTTTCTCATTTGAGCTTTGGTATTCTCTACGTCAATTGATTGTTTTGTTATTTTTATTGTCATTAAATTTAACTTAGCATAATTAACTATGCAATGCAAGGTAGTGGGTTATCCACAGGCTAGTTTTTAATCAATTTCTTGCTATAATGTATTTATGGATATTAAAACAGCAGAATTTGTTAAAGGAGTAATCGGAACAGATAAGATTCTTGAAGATGATAAGCCCCAAATTGCTTTTGTGGGTAGATCTAATGTTGGCAAATCAAGCATTATAAATTTGCTTGCCAATAGAAAGAATCTTGTTAAATCAAGTTCAAAACCAGGAAAAACAAGGCAGATTAATTTCTTTTTAATGAATAAAAAAGTGTATTTTGTTGATTTGCCGGGGTACGGATTTATAAAGATAAAATTAAAAAAGAAAGAAAAGATTAGAAAATTAATAATTTGGTATTTGTTTCGTTCCGAGGTTAAAATTGATAAAGTAGTTTTAATTATTGATGCTAAAACAGGTCCAACTGATTTTGATATAGAAATGTTAAATTTATTAAAAAATACAGAAAGAAAGATTATTGTTGTCGCTAATAAGATTGATAAATTGAAAAAAAATGATATAAGAATGCAGATAAGTAAGATAGAAGAAATTACTGGACATCGCGGGGTAATTCCTTTTTCAGCAAAGAAAAAAATAGGTAAAGAAAAACTTTCTAAAAAAATATTTAAGAATTATGTCTGATTATTATAATGCCAAAAGAAATTGAAAAAAAGTAAAATTTTTGTTATAATATTAATAATATGGAAATAAAAAAGCTTTATCGTAGTGATAAAAATAAAATATTAGCCGGAATTTTTGGCGGACTTGGAGAATATTTAAATTTTGATCCAGTCGTTTTACGTTTGATTTGGATTTTACTTTTTATATTTACCGGAGTTCTTCCTGGCCTAATTACTTATTTTCTAGCTATAATTGTTATTCCTAAAAGATCAGAGATTGAAAAATAATTCAATGAATATTGATAATCCTCAGAAAATAAAGAAAGCTGATATAATAGTTGGTATTCCTTCGTACAATGAAGCAAAAACGATTAGTTTTGTTATTGAACAATCAGCTTTGGGACTCAAAAAATATTTTCCTGATAAAAATAGTGTTATTATTAATCTAGATCATGAATCGCCTGATGGAACAAAGCAGGCTTTTTTTAATGCTAAAAGTGATATTTCAAGAATCTATATTAGTACAGGAAAAGATATTAAAGGAAAAGGACGTAATTTTTATAATCTCTTCTCTATATCTCAAAAATTAAGAGCGAAAGCAATTATTGTTTTTGACGCGGATTTACGAAGCATTAGGCCAAATTGGGTTAAAAAAATGGCCGAACCGATTTTTGATGGTTTTGATTATATAACCCCATATTATATGCGTTGCAAAACAGACGCCACGATTACTAATCATTTAGTTTATCCTCTTATCTATAGTCTTTTTGGTTGGAATATTCGTCAACCCATTGGCGGTGATTTTGCTTTTTCTAATAAAATGGTTGATCATTGGTTAAAAGAGAAATGGCCTGAAACAGCTTATCAATTTGGTATAGATGTTTTTATGAGTTTGGGTGCTTTTTTAAGTAAAGCAAAAACTCGTCAGGTTAATTTAGGAAGCAAGCTCCATAATTTATCAAATCCCAAATTAGGACCAATGTTTTATCAAGTAACTGAAACTCTTTTTAAAATTATTTCGGATAATTTAGATAAAATTAAAAAAATTAATGAAGTCGATAATGTTCCTATATTAGGTGGCAAAAGTTTGCCAATTTTAGCTAATGCAATACCTGATGAAGAATTATTTAGAAGTATTTTTTGGGATAATTTAGATCGTCATTGGGATTTAATAAAAAATGTTATTAAAGAACCAGTTAGACAGAAATTTATTAAAGATATTAAAAATAAAGAAATTGCTATTGGTTTAAAAAAATGGAATAGAATTGTTTTTGATTTTTTGGATGCTTATTGCAAAGAGGATTATAATAGATCAGATTTAATTGAAGCTTTAGGATGTCTTTATTTCGGACGGGTTGTTTCTTTTTATAATAAAAATGGCGATGCTACTCCAGAAAAGATTGAGAAAGAAGTTGTTAAGCGAGTTAAATATTTTTTTAAAAAAAGAGATTATTTTTTAAATAAAATCTAGAATTTAATTATGAAAAGAATTGAATTTGAAAGAATAACAGAGCAAGCAATATTAGATTTGCCAGAGCATATTCGAAGCAAAATGGATAATGTGGCAATTTTAGTTGAAGACGAACCATCTAAAGAACAATTGAAAGAAATAAAAATGGATTCAAAATATTCATTATTGGGTCTTTATGAGGGTGTTCCGCAAAATGTCTGGGGGAGAGGATCTGGCAATGTTTTACCAGACAAGATTACTATTTTTCGGAAAGCCATTGAAAATCATGCAGATTCAAAAAAGGAATTAATTGAATTAATAAAAAATACGGTTTGGCATGAAATAGCTCATCATTTTGGTTTTGATGAAAAAGGAGTAAGATTATTGGAGAAAAAAAGAAAATAATATGTTAATAAAAGTAAAAGCTTATCCTCAAGCAGGCAAGCAGGAAATAATTAAAAAAGATGAAAATAATTTTGAAATCTGGATTAAAGAAAAACCAATTCAGGGACAAGCGAATAGAGCGATTATAACCGCATTATCTGATTACTTTAAAGTTCCAAGAGAGAATATAAAATTAGTTAAGGGGTTTAAGCAGAGGAATAAGATTTTTGAAATAATAGAATGAATTTAATTATTGATTTATCATCTGAACCTTGTTTGATTTTAAAGCAGGGGAATAAAAAAATATCCAGTTATTGCTGGGTGGGTCTTTATCAATTAAGCGAAACGCTTTTATTGGAAATTGATAAGTTTTTAAAAAAGAATAAAGTAAAATTAAAGGACATAAAAGATATAAAAGTTATTCCAAGCAAGAAATCAATGGTTGGCACCCGAATCGCCAAAGCAGTTGCCTTAGGGTTAAAAAATTAAATATGACTCCATTAGAAAAATCAATTTTAGCTACTTTAGTATATTATGATGTTTTGGACCGGCCTTTGACTGGTTGGGAAGTTTTTAAATATTTAATTAGATTTAAAGACATAAATTTAAATGAAATTTTAGAGACCTTAGAAAATAGTTCGGAATTAAATAAATTAATTAGTCAAAAAAATGGTTTTTATTATT
>Ga0222667_1000975_pt1 | contig 10742 bp, 21 predicted proteins | sample AntAcemetagen657_FD_179854 | JGI IMG/M metagenome (GOLD analysis project Ga0222667, IMG submission 179854) | Saline water microbial communities from Ace Lake, Antarctica - #657 | ecosystem: Environmental > Aquatic > Non-marine Saline and Alkaline > Saline | place: Antarctica: Ace Lake... | reverse complement strand
CAATATAACCACCTCTAAACTCTGGATACATAACACAAATATACTCCATATAAGCTAGAGTATAATCATCTTCATTCTCAAAGTCTTTTCGTTTCGGTTGTTCGTTTTCTTTCATAACATTATCGGGTCAAAGCCCGTCCTTACTAGCTCACTATATTGCCAGACAATCGTGTAAATAATTAAGCCAGCAAGGGCAATAAAGCCAAACGCTAGCACCATTATCAAAAGTCTAAGTAGGTCTGTGTTCATATTCATTATCTCCTTATTAAGTGTTGGTTAGTTTTTCTATTAATTCATTTAATTTATGTTGTAACTCAATAATTAAATCTCGGTTATATGCAGTGGTATTAAAGTCAGCTATTGATTGATCTACTGCATTTGATATTTCTATTTTATAGCTATTTGGTTTAACAAACACATATTTTTCTCGTTCTTCTGCCTTAGCCTTTTTAACAATCTTCATAATGGGGTCAAGCCACTTATCCATAATCATCATTTGTTTTGTTGTAATTGACTCAGATTGATACCCCTGTATATAACAATCTTTAAGTAGTTCTTCTAACCGCTTCTCTGTTCTTTTCTTCCAGTCATTGTTCATAGTGTTTTATCCTTTAATAACATTTTATACATTTCTCTGCTTACAACTGTTGGCATTTTTACTCCAACTGGTCTGTTGATATAGTAGTTTTCTGCTAATTCCAAAACTTTTTCTATAAACTTCTCTCGCTCCTTTACCTTAGCCTTTTTAATCAGCCTAGCAATCTCGCTTCTTTGTCCTGGTGTAAAGTGGTTCATAATGCCTTTCTATTTAGCGGTTTTAAACAGATCCGCCAACTGCGTTAAGCCTTTTCAGCGACAGCTCAACTATTAAAAATATAATACTTTTAATGTTAATAATACTAAGAAGGCTACGATAGCCCAAATAGCAATTCCTAAACGCTTAATGCTATGTGCATTTTCTTTGATTGATAATTTCATTTTGATCCTTTCACTCACCGACTAATTTATATTATTGCCAAAAACTCTTAATATTTATAACGTGTGAGCAAGACCAAGCCGACCACCCCCTGCCATCAAAAATCTTCTTTGCCGCATCAATGTTTTGTTTCCAATCCTTCATCTGCTCAATTGAGTAGCCGTGGATTTCATTTATCTGGAAAATACCTGCATCCCAAGTTCCGTTTCTGTTCCAGTTGGTAGCCCCTGGATTAAAGGCGTGATTTTCACACTTGTTGATAATTGTGATTGCATCAGCACTGTCATCGCTAAATACTTCAATGATGTAGTCTAAAATTTGTTGTTTCTCTGTGTAGTTTTGCTCTCGTTTCTCAATCACAACCACGTTACTTATATGTGCTTGAGCTTGGTTGACATCATTCCATGTAGTAATCATTTCTTTGACCTGACCAAAGCCCATTGAGAAAATCCCAAGAACTATTGATCCCATTAGCCCTGCGACTGGAGACCAACGGCTGCCTTTATAAAAGGAATAACCACCATTAGTTTTGATTCTTGTGTTCCAAGCTTTTCTTTTTTTCATATACAACTATTAAAGCACGAATTGTAAGTATCTGTCAATAGGTAATTTATTTACCATATTTGTCAGCTAAGAACTCTAGCTCAGCCACAGTTTTGTTTTTGTCATATTATTCTCCTCTAATAGCGTATATCAACGGCTGTAAACCCTCAATTCTTTATAGTGTCAGCGTACTAAGATATTCTCGGCAAAGATCAAGTATTGGTTAATTCTTCTATTGTTTTATTTGAGATAAACCAATCCCTACCCCTCTTTACCGCCTGTAACGTGCCTCGGTGTATTCTCTGCCTAAGATTATCTAATTTGATTCCTGTTAGTAATTCAACCTGTTTGAGTGTCTTAAAAGTGTTGAATCCTGATCGCTCCATTATAGAATCTAATTCTGCCATTGGATCTCTATCGTTAAAATATGTTTTTGATAATATATCTGTCATTTAGATTTTATCCTCTGGGTTTATAACTTGCTCAAAACTAATTCCAAGATCTTCAAATCTTTTCATTTGAAACTTACTGATTGTCTTTTGGCCTATTAGGCAAAGCATGTTCTCTGTTGCTTCACTCTCTACTAAATAAATAAGTGTGTTTCCGTATACCTGCTTTGTGTAAAATTGAACTTTCATGTTGTTCCTTTATTTGTTTATTACTAACGATAGTATAATACTATAACGTATTGTTGTCAATAGGTAATTTATTTACCATATTTGTCAGCTAAGAACTCTAGCTCAGCCACAGTTTTGTTTTTGTGGGCAGTCCAAATTTGATGAGCTCTCTGTCTGCTCATCTTTATTCTTTTACCCACATCTTCAAATGTAAACTTTGGATTTTGGTTCTTTAAAAGGATCACTCTAATGACTTTATCCCAGTCGGTTTGACTTTGGTCACTCTCAATTTTTCTGTTTGTCTTTGTGTATTTTCTCATTGCTGCATCTTAACATAAGCCCTCTTGACAGGTCAAGAACTAAAAAAGCCAGTGGTTAAACTGGCTCTCCTAGTTTCAGCGGTAACTTTACCTTATTTGGTTTTATTCATAAAGGGGTCAGCGTTGATAAGCATAGCCTCTAGGTCGACTCCTTGCTTCTCATCGGCTTCTTTGACCTCTTTTGCCATTTCCTCTTTAGGATTAGCGACCAAACTGTATCTGGTTTGCTTTCCTTCACCTTCACGCTCGACAATGATGTCGTAGCCTGTTGGATTACCATATTTAGGATTTAAAGTGTACTTTTTAAGTGGCTTTAAAATCTGTTTTTGGTAAACGCTCATAACCTGAACACTCTTTGTTTCATAGTTATAAACCTTGCAAAACATTGTCTGTTTAATGCCGTCTGCACCAACTTCACTAACTGGGATTTTAGCATCTAGCGCAAAGCGTTTTGGAGCTCTTTTGCCATCTTCTTCAATCCAAGTTTCCCACAGGAAAAGAGGTTTGGCTAAAATTCTAAGACGGGTTGGAGTTCCACTAACGAACTTAGTGTATCCTGAGATGGACTCCGTTTGGATCTCATCTGGAAAAAAATCTGACATATATATGTCTTTCTGTCGCGCTCTTGTTTGTTAATAGTTTTTTTGTGGCTGCGACACTAATTATTATAATGGTTTAGAGGGCAGGTGTCAATAGGACTTTTTAATATTCCTCACATCCATTGAGGATGTTTTTAAGATCATTAAAAGCTGATCTAAACTCTGGAAGATTTACTGGATTTAATCTCAAAACCTCAACTATTTCTTCGGTTGGGCTAACTCCTTTCAAATAAAGAACTAAGCCAGTGAGTGACTGCATTTCAGTTTCAGTTTTATCTTGATAAAAACTATACTTTATTATATATTTTTCTGCTTCAATTTTGCTTTCTCTCCAATAGTCACCATAAGGGGAGATATTGTCAGTTATCGTTCTCTTTTTATCTGTCATCTTGTCCTTTCTAGACTTTATATTTAGTTTTTATTTTGTATCTCGTGATTTCATCAACGCTCTCATCAGCCACAATTTCTCTTGCCCATTTCTTCATTGCGTTTTTGCGGTTGATTAAGCCAGCATCAAACTTAGAGTGGATCATAGTCAGATCGGTCAGCTTGCCATCTGCCATTGCATCAGTCCAAGCCTTGTTGGCGTTTAGAAGATTTCTAGTGCTGCGATTTCTGTTCTTACCAATCTCGGTAGCGATGTAGGTGCGAAGTTTGTCCACATCAACATCGTTTTCAAAGGCAATCTCTTTGATTGCTACTCCCCAAGCTATGCCGTTTGGGATGTCAAGATCGTCGTGGCGATCTTTGGCTTCTAAGTAAGCTTCGTGTAGTGTCATAGTAATCCTCCAGTTCTTATAGCATCCGCTACATATCGTGCTCCAATATAAATAGTGCCACGATTTCTTTTTGTAATTTTCTTCACTTTCTTCTTCTTCATAATGTAGCCAATCTGTTGACTAAGCTCGGTGTCGCTACACCTTACTTTTGTGACCTCAAGCACAACCTTCCTCAATTCAAGTGATGAGATTTCTCCATTAGGATCAGAAAAGTCAATGAACTCCATAATTGCATCGCTGACTGGATCATCAACGGTGTAAGCCTCATTCTGCTTTTCAAGCATTTCTTCTTCCTGAACATTAAACTCATAGTCAAAGCCACTGTTAAAGAGGTGATAAGCCTCAGCCCAAACATCATCAGGGTCTAATTCGTTAAGATACCTATGCCAGTCAATGCTCTTTATTGTGGAAACAGCAAACCTTCTACTGCCAGTTTTATCGTTTAAGAAGCCACCAGCATCGTTGACTGTTCCAATGAAGCTTGTTAGAGCTGGCTTAGTCATATCGTTTTTCGCATAAGATTTTCTGACAGTCAGGTCAACTGTTGTAATCAGTGACTTAATTCTGCCAGCAGAAGTCTTACCAGAAACGCCACTAAGCTCTCCGATTTCCCAAATCCATTTGCTTGCCATTCTGACTAAGCTATCTTTATCTCCAGCGTTTAATTCAGCAGATATAAAATAGCGACCATCTTCACAAGCAGATCCTAGCCAGTCAACAAACCTACTTTTGCCAATATTTTGCTTTCCGTTTAAGATTAAAACCTTGTTCTGGTGTCTTTTATAAATTTTAGCAATAGAACCGACAATCCACTTTTTAAAATAGATGGCGAAAGTTCCATCCTCATCTTCAAAGCAATCAATTAGGTGGTCAATACTTTTTTCTCCATTCCAAACAAGAGTGTCTAAATATCTTTTAATTGGATGATACCTATTCTCGTTGGCAAAAGCAGTAATTTTATGACTGATTTGACCTTTTTCAAAAACGCCAACATCATCAAGATTACTTCCGACAACTCCAATCATTACATCACCATAAGTTTCGCCGTTGACTTCAATGTTGTCGTTTAATTCATTGAGAGCAAAAGAGTAGCCGAGCTTATCAAATATTTTTCTATATTCATCAGTGACTAATTTTTTCTGCTTCTTTTTTACTCGACCATTTTTATCAAAGATTTTGGCAGCCTCATCCTCAGCCTCAACCCAAGAGAGTTTGTGATCCTCTGGGAAGTCAAAAGATAAATCCTCGTTTGATGGAGGAGTGTAGTATTCACTTAATTTATTGATAGCACTGTTGATAGTTCCAAGCATCCAAGCTTCTCTGTTCCATTTATCTCTGACTTTAGCAGAGCTGAACATTATTCTCTTGATTTGAGAAACGTCTTGGGTATAGAAAGCGATCTTCATTGAGAGAGCTCCGTCAGCCTCAGATTGTGATGGGTAGTCACCAAATCCAGGATTAGTATATAGAGCTTTAAATACGTGAGCATCTTTTTCGCAAGCGAGGAGATTAAGGACGTGCTGATCTTGGAGAATAATAGGAGTCCTTTTCATAGCGACAATATCTGGTTTGTCTGTTTTAAAATACTTTTCAAGAACTTGGTCATACTCCTCTTGTCTTTTCTCCACTGTGGTCTCATTAGATACCTTGTTTCCAGTCACAGTAAAGAAACGATCCCTGCTGTATGTTTCAAGGTCTAAGAGGGTGTTTCGGCAGTTCTTATTGGATTTGGTTGCGTGAAAGTAAATGTGATAGCCTTTGCCCGATGGGGATTTTTCAGTGTAGCTTTTCATTATTAAAATAATGTCATCAGCATTTCGTTGTTTTTTAGCCTTGATCGTTACAGTATCTTTTATATTATTATTATCAATATCAATGCCACAAATGTCTGAGATTTCTGTGTTAAATGCGAAACCGATGCCAAAATCACTATTTTTAGTGTGGATTTCGACAATTTTCTCAAAAGTTTGGTAAACCGACTTGTCTTTTACATCGTGTGGCTGAAAAGTTAAAGGACTAAGAGGAACTTTAGTCATCTTAGTGCCGCCAGTCTTAGGGTTTGGAACTTCTTTAAACTTCCAGAGTATCCACTGCTTCGTGGCTTTCATTTCTTGTGGGATGTTCTCAGTGGTCATTTGACCTTTCAGAGAAAAAAATCTGTTTTCACTTAACAAAGGCTAATATAATTAGACTTTGAGCAAAGATTTACCCTTGCTAAGCGAAAACAGATTTCTTATTCTCGCTAATTATATCATAACGCTCGGTTTGCCCTCCGAGTGAGAGGTTAATTCCTCTCCTTGACGCAGTTAAACCCTTTCGGGGCGAGTTTTATAGATTTTTCTTTATCTCTTATACCAATCTAACTCTTTTTTAATTACGTGTCAACAGTAGTTTTTGTTATTGACAAAAAACCAAAGTGCATAGGCTTTTGTAAAAAATTCAAAACTTTAAAATTTTATTATTTTTTTTTTATTTTTCATTTTTATTTTTTCTTTTTTTTTTATTTCCTCAATAAGGAAAAAAATAAAATATAAATACAAATAGTTTTAGCTGTTTTTTAGCAAAGCCTATGTAATTTGAGGCAAAAGGATTGATATATCCCTTAGGCATAGGCTTTTTGAGTACGTTATTGACAAGGTACTTTTCATTGTGGCAAAAGGATTGATACATCAGTTAGGCATAGGCTTTGTGCATAGGCTTTGCATAGGCTTTGAACCCTATGCACTATTACATAGGCTTTTTGGTGGTTTGTGCATAGGCTTTTTGAAAGCTTGCTCACCTATTGACAAGGCTTGTTCTAGTGTGCGATTATGGATTGGTGACTAAAACAGCTTTAAAAAACAAACTGTGGAAACAAATCGCTATCTATATAAAGAACCGTGACGGTCATATTTGTCAGCTTTGTGGTAAAAAGTGTTACAAAAGCGACTGCCATTGTAGTCATATCCTCCCAAAGTCATCAATAGCTTATCCTGGCTACGAGTTTGAGGAGTGGAACTTAAAATGTTTGTGCTCAACCGATCATCTCAGGTTTTGGCATAAAAACCCGCTGGAGGCAGCCATCAAGTTTCAAGAGATGTACCCAGATCGTTATAGAATGGTTTTAGAGAAAGCAAAAGCTTATAAGGCTGAAAAGAAATCATATTCTGTGGTTGATTTGATGGAGAAATATCAGCACTACCTAAAACTCAACTCTTGAGTAAATTACCTATTGACAGATATACATATTGTTTGTTAGAATACCCTTAATATAAAAGAAAGGGAAATATGTTTGGACTTACAGGATTTGAAGAACAAGAAGCTATTAAGGTTTGTGCTGAGCAAACCTTAGAGATGGGTGATGATGCCCTCTTTGATGACAGTGACGATTTTGATAACGACACTGAATTAGAAAACCAAATTGAGTTGAGAGAGGAGTGTGGCTATGACTTTAACTAAAGATCAAGCCGATGTGCTATCAGAACTAATTGAGGAGCTTTATCGTGAGCAAAACCCTGAGCTTGGCAACCTCACTGATGCTTGCAACTGTATTGATAACGCTAAAGATTTACTAATTGATTATATAAGAACGGAGGATCGAAATGTCAGTATCTAGATGTAAGTATTGTGGTGAGCTTTATGACCAGGACACAGATGTTGCGCACGAAGAGATGTGCTCTGAGAACTATAAAAATCAAGGTCCTTTTGCTGCAATGAACAAAGACGTTGGTGAGTTCAACAATAAGGTTGACGATCTCATTTCAAATTTGAAGAAAAAAATAAATTCTTGTAAATAGCAAAACGGTGTGTTATTGTAATTGTATGATTATAATACCTCCGTTGCTATTTAGTTTAATTTCAGAAGGTAAGATTGATCCCCTCTCGGTTAAGATATACCGAATTTTCAAGATGTATGAGTTTAATTCTATTAAAAACCTGTCGCTTGGCAGGATACTTTCTGATGTGGAAATGAATGAAAAAGAGTTTCGGAGGTCATTTAAAAAGCTTGAAGAATATGGTTTTATAACTAGGAAAAAAGTTCCAGGGAAAAGTAGTGAGTACGTTGTTAAAGGGATGAAATAATGGCAGGTAAACAAAATTTAGATGACAGGCAGATTAGATTTTTAGAATATTACTTAAATACAAAGAGTAAGACTTATTCTAATGCGTTACAGTCAGCTTTGAAGGCAGGATTTGAGCGAAAGTATGCTGAAAACATAACCACTCTGATGCCGCGATGGCTAGGGGAAGCGATGGGAAAGAACGACAGATTAGCAAAAGCTGAGAAAGTTTTTGATGAATGTTTAACAATGAATACTAAAAAAGACAGTGGACTTTTAAAAATTAAACAAGATACTGCAAAGTTTGTGGCTGAAACTATTGGAAAAGACAAAGGCTATTCAAAGCGAAGTGAGGTCACTGGTAAAGATGGCGCATCTATCGAGGTGAACTGGCGTAATGAAGATTGAGATTGATTACTTACCTCAAGCTCATCAACGACAGCTTCACAACTGTAACACTTCTCTTGTTGCTGTCACTGGACGTCAGATTGGTAAGACTGTTTGTGCTGTTAATGAGCTAATTAAGCGAGCTGTCTTGATTAAAGGCAGTCGGAATTGGTACATTACTAACGATTATCGTCAGGCAAAACGCAATGTTTGGGATGTTTTACTTGGATTTATACCAAAAGAGTTAATAAAAGAAGCTAACAAAACAGACTTAGCGGTGGTGCTAGTTAATGGATCAAAAATTGAGCTAATTGGTGTCGAGAACGCTGAGAAACTTAGAGGTGCAGCGGTTCACTTTATGGTCTTGGATGAGTACGCTGATTTCAGAGACGGAGTATTTGAGAAGGTTCTTGAGCCAATGCTTGCTACCACCAATGGGCAGATGTGGTTCTTGGGAAGCCCAAAAGGTTTAGGGAATGATTTTTACTTTAAGTATATTGAGGATAATGGTTTTAGGAAGTTTAAGTTTCCATCTTGCAGAATACTCGGAGGGAAAGTGGTTGATGTGCTGTCAAGCTACACCTCTGTGGCTAAGATGCAAGAAGTTTACGATCGAGCAGTAAAAGAAGGCAAGCTTGATTACTTTAATCAGGAGCACTTGGCTGAGTTCACTAGACCGAGCGGTACAGTTTATAAGGAGTGGTCGGTTGATAACTACAAGAAGTTTGACTATGACGAGAACTTGCCACTGCATTTAAGCTTTGACTTTGGAGTTAATGACCCAACAGCAATCATTTGGATACAACCTAAAGGCAGTGAGACAAGAATAATCGATTATTATGAGGCGAGTAACACCGACATCAATCATTTCATTCAGGTGCTAAAGGCTAAGCCTTACAAAACTCCAGAGTTCTGTGCTGGAGATATTGCAGGCAGAGCGACTGACTTAACTAGTGGCAAGAGCCCAATAATGATGTTGAGAGAAGCTGGCTACTACATCAAATCAGCTCACATCCCTAACATCCCAGCTCAAATTAGAGCAGCCCACGCTAAGATTGCTCACCTGTTTATCAACCACAAATCATCAAGGTTTAAGGACATCATCCTTAACTATCACTATCCAGAGATTAAGTCTGATATTAGAAATCAATCAAACGAGCGACCAATTCACGACCAGTGGAGTCACGGAGCTAGAGCGTTTGAGTATTGGTGTTGGAACTACAATCCACCAGATCAAGAGATGACTGGCATTAAGAAGCACAACTCAAGCCAGGAGCTTTTAGATATTATCGGCAACAGCCAGAAAGCGAGAGAAGCTCTCTCTTGGATGTAATATGCTAGACCTTAAACGAATTGCTAAAGAGAAGAAGCAGCTAGCAGGCTTCATTGAAAATAGATTGCAGAGTCATTTTGATCTAAACCTAGTGAACTTCAAGAAGCGTTGCAGAGTTGAGGGTGATCTTGAGAAGTGGAGCGTTAATCATATTGATATGGCTAACCAGGAGAGCGACAAAGAGTCTCGTTGGTACTCTATTTACTTTGACAACGAGTTTGTCTGTTCATTTCAGATAGCAAGGACACCAGCGGAGGTTGAGTTGTTATTTTTAAATAATCTGACTAAAATGTTTGAGAGTGAAGAAATTTTCTTTGATAAAAATGAATATATTATTCGTGAGGAGTTTCGCAAGGCTGAGGAGAGAAAAGAGCAAGAGAAGATTGACAGTGTGGTCAATAGTGCTCCATCTGAGGTCAAGCAACTCATAAAGGAGATAGATGAGACTGCCAAATGATTGTACGCCAGAGGAGATAGAGCTGTTTAGATATTTGACCACTGGCAACAGTGAACCACTTGATACCGTTCACTTTTACGAGTTACTTCCTGATCCAGTTGATAAGTTCTTGCTTTGCTATGTTTTTGAGGCTAAAAACACTAGACGAAATGCTGAGAAAGCTTTAGGTTTGTCTAAGGCAACGATTTGGTCAAAAATTAAGATTATTAAAGCGACAATCTATAAAGATGCCAAAAGTAAACGATTAGTAAAAACTATTGATAAACTATAATTATGAATAACAACTCCGAAAAAACAGGATTATTACAATTACTTAATAGCAGGAGAGAACGAGCTGGAAAGTTTACCTCCGATGGTTTTATCAGTCAGGTTAAGCGAGATATGGAAGCCTATGAGGCTAAGATGCCTGGTGTTAATGATATTCTCGGCTCAAAGTCAGCCAATAAACTAAGCACTGCTTTAAATTATCGTTATGATTATGTAATTCCTATGGTGTTTACTAACACTGAGGCAGCTAAAGCGTCATTGTTTGAACGACTACCTGATTTAATTATTCGTGGTAGAGGAGCTGATGATGATCACAAATCAATGATGATTAACGCTACTTATGAATACCTCAAGGACAAATTAGATTTAGAAACTTTCACCTGGACAGCAGCTCACTGGTTCATTTTGTCAGGCTTTGTGTCTG
>Ga0222667_1000971_pt1 | contig 10780 bp, 14 predicted proteins | sample AntAcemetagen657_FD_179854 | JGI IMG/M metagenome (GOLD analysis project Ga0222667, IMG submission 179854) | Saline water microbial communities from Ace Lake, Antarctica - #657 | ecosystem: Environmental > Aquatic > Non-marine Saline and Alkaline > Saline | place: Antarctica: Ace Lake... | reverse complement strand
TAATCCGGCCTGTCTCAACTTCAGATCGATAATCTTAATGGCCGTGTTCATGGCCTTGTCCCGCTGCAACTGGAGCCGGTCCTCCCGGGCCATATAGATCAGGCATTCCCGGATGATCTTTCTGACCAGGACATCGATATCCTCGTCTTTGCCCGTAAAATACGTGTCTGAAACCAGCATCCACCGCCACAACTGCACTTTCCCCATGATAGCGACGGCCGCATCGGCCATCCGGTCTACCCGGTCCTTACCCGCCTCCCTGGCCCACTCAAGACACTGGCCCTCCATCTCTTCGAGGGCCTTCAGGTCCTCAGGCACCACCCTATCCACATGGTCGCGGATGGTCTTAAACGCCTCATCCGTAGCCGCATTGCGGACCTTGCCCACATAACGGGCAATGGCCGACTCGGACACCTTTGCATCCGGGTTTTCGATCTTGACCTGGGCCGCGATCCGCCGGGCCGACAACCCTTCGGTCACCAGCTCCTGAATTCGCCTGTCAAGCCCCATCTGCTCGATCTTGGTCCGTCTGTTGGCCATCCGATCTCCCAAACAAAAAAAGCGGCTGTACGGAGAGCATGGCCCCATACAGCCGCTTTTAATATCGTTATCCGCCCCCGGGTGATCAACCCGGCACGGCATTATTCAGTTTTGGAGACTATCTTTGTCCAGTATCCAGTATCCAGTATCCAGTATCAAGTGTATTATAGCACGGGTTTTTGAAACGATAGGTCTACAGGTGGGCAAAAAATCACTCGGAGGTATTCCCGGCCATTCTCGGGAATTATCGTGGAAGAAAAAAATGCAGATTTTTAAAAAAAAGACTTGACAAGGGTAAAAAAGAGGGATTGAGGCACTAACGCTGAGTTAAGAGGTGCAGCAGTCTTTTTGCAGCATCCTTCTTAAACGATTGGTTAGGTAAAAGATTTTTCTAATTCTTCTAATGGCACTGTGCCTTCAATCCAAACAAATTCTTCAACCTCTTCAGCGTCATGCATCATTCGCCAAGAAAATTCCCAATCCACAATAAACTGTTTTAGTTGCATTTGGTTGGTTGGTATTTGAGGCACTTCGCCATAGAAGCCTTCAAAATCTTTAATTAATCGAAGTTGATATTTTGTAATCATAGGTTACCTAACGTGAAGATCACCGGCGCCCTTTTCAGCGTCCGAGTTAAACGACTGGTTGGCGGTTTTAAAGACAGTCATGCAGAACCCTTCGGGCCAATCTTTAATTTCGCGGATAATAAGATCAGGGCCAATAACCATACACGGAAATTTACATTCCTTTATTCCAAATTCCTCAAAAGCATCTTTAGCAGCATGTCTATATGTGCCGACCCATGACATCCTTTCAGCCCGTGGTAATTCATGCCACTGGATATAAAGACAATCTATGTCGGTCATATCGCAGATCAATTCCCATTCCGGATTTTCTTTCTGCCAGTTTCGGTATTTTTCAAGTTGTTGTTTCATTGTAGTCCTCATAGATAACAAAGAATTCAGCGGACCGGATGTTCGGTTCCGCTGGAATGACTGGTTATAATTTCCCCAAGCCGAAGTATAAAAACCTCTTCCCCCTCTGGCGCTCCCCACTTAACGATACCAAGACTTCGATACAGGCCGGTTAGCTCGATTGTGAAGCTCGGAACAGCCCTCCCGTACCCATTGCGGAAATGAATAGCATCGAACTTTGAATGGAGAAGCCGCTTGCGCCAATACGGCTTGATTTCCCGGTATTCTTCCTTTTTGATGCCGGACCGGATCATATCAAACCACTTCTTTTTCAATGTAAGGTGAAGTATTTTCATAACGGGTTACGGGCCATTTCAGCCAAAGCCGCGGACAAATCCTCGATCAGCGCCTTCACCTCATCCGGCCCGCCGATCACCCACTCGTTACACGAATGAGGGAGATAGGCGCAGGGAGGAAACCACCAATACTTATCCCCCCTCCGGAGAATGCTATCCAGCAGAGAATGGACATGCCCATCCCCCATGCCGTCACAATCGACATAAACCTCGCCTCCTTCCTCCCACTCCTCGTATCCATCCTCACAAGGAGGGTCCACCAACCTCACATCTCCCTTTTTATACATTCTTGGCCCCCTTGCGCCTCACTCCAAACCCCCTAATAATTGTGCGGGTAAACGGAGGGTAGCTGAAAGAATCCGCGCCCCGGCAGGGATAGTATCCCCGGTATTGAACCTGTAGATCCTGGCGGTTTCACCATCGCTATGCTTAATCACAATCTCCCTGGCGGTAAGGACCACCTCTTTTACCTCAAGATCGTCCACAGCAATTCTTATTTCTCCTGCTTCCATCTCAATCCCCTCCGCTCACTCCAACCCCGGAATAATAATCGGCACATCCACGGACGGATAGTCCGGCCGCACCGTAAACGACTTTCCGGTATCCATATCGAGATAATACCGCCCACTACCCTGGCGCTGGCTGTTATACAGCTTCCCGGTGTCCATATTCCAAATATTCGCCCCGCCGGAGCCATCCTCGTAGACCTCATAGATCCGCATATTCCCCGATTCATCCGTAAGAATCACCTGGTAACCCCATGCCGCCACCGTCAGCCCCATCACCATCACCATCAGCCCCATCACCACCACCATCACCGCTAATCCCATTATTACCTTTTTCATGCTGCACCTCCCGCGTTACGTTGAAACCCTGTCAGTTCATGATACTCTGCCATTAAAGTATTCATGTTAGAATCCATATTAACACAATAACCGATGGCCCCAAGGTTGAAATACATTTCCCCGCAATGTTCACACATCCAGCGGGATGCCAATGGAATCTCGCCGTCCTCTCCCCAGATCCTATACTCAACCTCATCTTGGGGTGGCCTCAATCGTCTAAATTCAACACATTCCGACCCGATGTCGATAAGCACTCCACAACTCCCGCAGCGTTTTCGCCTGGAGGTATCCAATTTTTGGAAGTCACCAGGAGGAAACCAGCAAGGACCCTCTCCCTCCCATTCATTACAAGTGCAACTTAACATAATATCTCACCCCCTCCCCTGTGTCCTCTGCGCCTCTGTGTGAGACGCTTTTTAACATTCTCTCACAGAGATCACAGAGGCACAGAGAAAAAACTAACAACTTCGCTTACCTGGGCGTTTCCCCCTTCCTGTGCCCCTCATACAATTCCAAACTACTCTTTATACTCTCCAGCTCCATGGAGATGGCCCATGCCAGGGCCTCAATACACGAATACAACCCGCCCGTCAGCCGCATATTGTCAATCAGCCGATCCTCGGGCTCCTCATAGTCACCTCCGATCTGCAGCGCATGGAGTACCATCCCGACACCGGTCAACCCCTGGGCCGCCCGGTCGATATACCCCAAATACATATTAACAGCCGGAAAAGATTCAGGTTCCGTCATGATGCACCGCCTTTCATCCGCAGTGCGATATGAGGCACGATCACACCCCGCACCGCAACACCCGATAGACGCAACTGCGCAGGCCGGACCCCTGGGATCGCCAGGAAAAACTCTCTGGTGTTATAACCAGTCCAGTCGCTCGCATCGTTCGTTAAAATACCCGCTTCGAGGGTGGCTGGATGAAAAAACCACCCTCCATCCACTTTTTTAATCCCCCAGGCCTCTATCTCCGCCTTAAATCCCTCATACAGGTTAGCGTCGGCTAAAACATCCCCCACGGCCATATCTAAGATCTTTCGGCCATTGTCTCCCGGGATAGGCAGGGTTATCTGGCAATTAAAGATAGCATCGAGAAGGGCCTCGCCCCATTCCCGGCTCGGTTTGCGGGTCCCGCTGTCCGGTCCTAACAGGTGGCGGACGTTGAGCATATCCAGACAATCGCACCCGGTCCGTTCGAATGTGGCCGCATTGGCCGCCTCCACCGCCTTATGCTGTGGCATACCCGTGGCCTTGGCAATAGACAGGGCGGACTTGAAGGCACGGGCAACTCCCTCTAATTCCTTGCCTGCCTGACAAATCTTGGCGACTTCTTCTTTTGAGGAAAAACCCCCCGGTGCCACATACCGCCCGGTCTTCCGTAGAGACGGAAGCACCTCATGGGTAACCCACCGCCGAAAAGGCCTGGCCGCCTCCTTGTTGGATCGGATAATGAGCGTGTAGAGACCGGATTCGGAGATAATGAGCATGTCCTGAGGACCGCCAGGGGTACAAATTTTACTTGTACCCTTTTCGTCGTCATCAAGAGGTTGTACGGTCATACTTACGTCTGAAAAATCAAGTTGGTCACAGGCATCCTTGGCCACGATCCAGATGGAGCCATCCTCCTTTTTGATTGCCCTAAATTGTTTTGAATTAAAAGTGAAAGGAATTACAGATGTGGGTGTTGATTCGGTCATAGCGAACCTCCTTGCGTTAAAGGGTGGAAGAAATCCGCCTTTTCGGCTTTGAAACAAAAAAGGCGGGCCATACACGGTTCAAAGACCGGCTCACAAGGAAACCAGCGACCCGAAGGCCCCGCGCACAACCCGCCAGGAGATTCGTACACAAAAAAAGCGCCGTGTACGAAATTGAGGCGCTTGCGCACCTTGTGAGTATGCCGACTTTGAAACCGGGTCATGGAATTTGCCATGACGGAGCCACCCTTACATATCCCGAGAAGGTTGTCAAGTATTTTTTTCATTGAACCGGAACCTGTGAATAACCGCCTTTGTCTTTTCGGTATAGAACGGGCATTAATGTTCTAACCGTTCTTTCCTTATTGAAAACCACCCGCCATAAGCGCCCGGTCTTCGTGTCCAACATGTATTGATCTGCCCTGGCTTTCGAAGGTTGCCCGAAGACATATCTTCCTTCAGCCGATGCCAAGGTGTTTCCTGAATCCGCATTCACCGAACAAACCGTTGAAAACAATACAAAACAAACCAAAAACAACTTTTTCATAATTCACCCCCTTTGATTAACAGTAGTCCCTTACATCGTGCCCGTAGGGGCCATCCGCCGGGCATAACAGTTCCGGCACCCCTCCGACACCGGAGAACACCCGGTAACCGGATTCCAAACCTCATCCGCCCACTCAATCTTAGTCGCCATCTTCTTTATTCCTTTTTTTATTCAAAATTCGATGTTCCCCGCCTACCTCGCGTTGCGAAGCATTGCGGGTAGGGATGTTCAATGTCGGAGTCTGTCGCTTACCTGGATGTTTATCTTTTCCCAACTTCCACTCCCATATCCCGATACACCCGCACCCGGCCCCGGTAACTCCCTTGCAGGTGGGTTGGTCGATCCCGATAATCAAAAATCTTCGGGGGATCATCCCCGGGTTTTGACCATAGTAACTTACCGACGGCCTGACATAGATTCTCGGGATGCCGTAGGGGGGACGCCACAAACAGGTGGGTGATCCGGTCCACATCCAACAGGTTAAAGCTCTTTGCGGTGACACAGATAATCTGAATTTTCCCCTTATTGAACACCTCAAAAACAACCGGCAATTGATCTTTTTTAGTCTTTCCGGATATCAGGATACAGTCGCGGTAATTAGCTTTAAAGGTTTTTTGCAGGGCCTCTAAATGAACTAATCGTTCTACCAGGACAACGGTCCGGGCGTTTCCTTTTATCGCGGTCTCGGCCAACACGTCGACCGCAATCCGCTCGTTTCGCTCCTGATCCACGGCCAGGGCGCCCACCATTTTTTTGTAATCTTCGCTGAAGTTGTAATCAAACCCGGTGTCCTGGCCGTGGAAAACCGGCCGGATCGCGGTCGATTCCCGGTAAACCCTGTCTATGTCGATTTCGGCCAGATGCGGCCCTATGTAGGCGTGCATAAGGTTAGTTAGACCGTCATCCCGCTTCCGTCTGATCGCCAGACCCAGCATGTATGCCGAGGGGATATACCGGACAAATTTAAAAAAAACATTCAGCCCGACCCGGTCGCACTGATCCACTATTAAAAACCCGACCGACTCGGCCACATCGTCGATCATCTTATGAAGTGCGCGGCTGATGGCTATAGTAAAAGGCCTCCCCTGATCCTGCCTGCCATCTCCGATCAATCCTATATCCGTCCGGGAAAGCCCCAGAAATCGACCGGCCGCTTCCTGCCATTGATACGTCTGCGATTTAGTCTGCACAATCACCATCACAGGTACCTGTCGCTTTGCCGCCAAATATAACGCAGCTACTTTTTTCCCCGATCCTATTGAACCACAGATGGTTCCAAATCTCCTACCAGACACATCTTCCACCACTTCACCCTGATACGGATACAAATCCCCATTAAACTCAAAGTAAACCGTACCTGATCGCTTAGTGTAATCATCGTATTCGCCTTTGCGCCTATGGGCCTGGAGGATGCGTATGAGGCGGCTGGCAAACCCCCGGGTTGTAAACAGGTGGCCGTCCCCCTCCCAGTAGCAGGTCAACTCCCTGGTGATCTTTGGCGTCAGGGTCCCGGCTCGCTTAGCCCGGATCCAGAGCGGATTTTTAAACGTCAATTCCCGCGCCACTTCATCGATCACACCTTCAGGCAACTCCTCGAGGGCCACCCGCAGCTCCCGCTCCACCCGAATCTTAACAGACCCCCCGGGTTGGATAACGTCTTGCCCTGTTGTTACACTATCCCCCTCCACCGTTACACCAACAGCCCCTTCCGGCAAAACCTCCACCCTTACCTCTTCCTCATTTAAGGCACTGTATTTCTTTAACATTTCATCTAATTCCATAATAATAATCCTACTACTGCTGTCACACCCGTTTCCAGACAATGTGACACTAAAAAACCATTTAACTCATTAATATTCTTATATTTTTATCGTTTTCCATGCCCCACTGTCACGTCACATTCGCTTTTTACAAGATACTTATACTTAGCTATAATTTTATTTACATTTTTTCTTTTTCCCCAAAATTCCATTTTTTTAAAAAAAATTTTTATATAGTATCTCTTCCCCTAATATGGTGGTACTGTGTGACACCGTACCCTATATATATAATATAACTTATTATTATTATTATTATTATTATTAAGGGGAGGTGGTACAACTGTGTCACAAACCCCGTCACAAACCGTCACACTGTCACACTTTCCCGCAGCCCTATTTCCAAGATCCCGATCCATTAAAGCTATAATATTCAAAATCGATATCAACACCTTATGGGAAAAAGTTGACTTAAACCTTTCAAAAATCCCACGGCCTCCATAATAGTACCGGGGGCTGGGACTCCGATCCCGCGGTTTCGCGTTTTCCGTTTTTTTCCCATCCACACGCACGCACTCGCGATCAACACACAACACACAACACCGACCCAGATCCGCCACCCCCAGGCCTCGCCGCAGCCCGCAAAAACCCGCTATCTTTTCGCCGTCTGGCAGTAAAACAATATCAGTCAAAATCCAATCAAAAACAAAAAAGCACATAGAAAGCCTATAACTATCTGATTCATTTAAACAATGTCCCATATCCCAATCCCCCAACTTTTCCGAATTAGTTGGGGAGTTATCAACTGGGAACAGACCCCACTCCACGCCCTCCAGGAGCCCTTAGTGTGGCCAACCTGCCGCCCATCGAACCCGGAAGACCCACCATCGTCACCCCCGTTTATCACCCTAAATCACCCCGAAAACCGGAAAACGCCTCAAGGAAACCCGATCGCCCCCACCCGTTCCATGTTTTTAACCCACTTCCCCTTCACCAACACCCTACACGCCTCACTTGTTAAATATGCCGTAGATAACCCCAGATTTATTTCTTTTTAATTGGTGATCATTTTTTGTGATCTCTCCCTGATGTTTTCAAACCCTTTTTCAATAAAAAGGGCTACGGGAAAACAAAAAAAATTACAACCCGACTATGCCCCATGGGACTAACACCCCCCGGAGAGGTGAGCCGCCCAGCCGCAACTGTTTAGCCTTGGCCCCGGTAATCCTCAATAGCATATCTCTAATGTTGAGCCCTTGCCATTGGGTCCGCGCCAACAACGCCTTTACGACTGTATCAGGGTGTAGGAATAGGCCTTTGTCGCCGTCTTTAACAGCCTTCACACCATTTGCTTCTAAGACTTTCTTCGACTCCTCGGTCATCTGCTCCTTACTTACGAGCTGGGACACAGTCCGGGTTACGTAGAGCGTTTTGGATGATTCGTAGCCATCTGACCTCAACTCACCGTCCACTTCCTCCGGTAACCGCACCTGGGCCATCATAATATCCTCTACCAACTTCGCTTCATCCTCCAGCGTCCCACCTTCGAACCGCTCCCGCCATTCCGTTAAGTAGTCAGCCAACAGCCTCGTTAGTTGCTCCCCTGGTTGATCAAACGATACTGCAGCCATGCTGAACGCGACAGATAAGGACTCCACAAACCTTGGATCACTATCCCCAATCTTACCTATATTAGCCACCAGCCCCCTTGCCTGAAACGAGGCCCAGAGGACATATACAACAATCCTGATCCGGATCTTTTCAGCCTCCGAACTACTCGGAAACTTCGGTTGACAAGTAGATGATTTTTTCGTTTCGATGGCCAGGTATCTACTGTTTTCCGCAGCGCGATACAATCCACGTTCAACACTGCCCAAAAACACCATATGTTTCAATGTGGCCGCCACTGCTTTCTGCCCGGAAGACCCCTTTCGGGTAATGCCCCCACGGCCGGCAGATCTTATGAAGTAGATAATTTTATCTCTATGTTCACTTTTCTCTATTTCGTCGATTGCCACCAGGACCGAGTCACATCCGATACTCTGTCGCAGACCGGGCTCAGTCAATGTCTGCCCCTCACACGGCAGAGCCAGCCGTCCGCCCAATATAGTCATGAGTTCTTTCATGACTGATTTCCCGCTGCCTGACGTGCCGGTCAGCCACAGGTGTGGCCGCCACGCCCATATAGACTGCACCCATTGGGCCAGATACCAGCCTACCAGCAGCCACACATCCCGCTTACCCGAGAAGCCCCACTGGAAAAATATATTCAATAGTTCTTCCAGGATACTGTTCGCCGCGGCCCTGTCCATTTTTTTTAATAACTTTAGCACCTCCGGCATACGCACCCAATCATACCCTTGGCGCCAGTCTATCAAGCGCCCTTCGATCACAGGGTGTTCCCACTCCACCAGGTCTTTACCATCCCATAGCCATGCTTTACCGCCCACAACCAGCAAGATCCGATCGCCCAGGTTATGTAATCCCTGGCCTAAATATTCCGGATCCCACAACTGCCGCTTCCCGGCCTGCACGATAAGTCTTTTCTTGATGCCGGAAAACAACACCTGGCCGCTACTCATTGTCTGGGATGATCGCGCCACCTTAGCCGCTACCTCAATCCCCCCGATTTGCGTCAGTTTATCTAAATTCAGATCTTTCAACGCCACCGCATACAGCCGCTCATTAACCCGCGACCAGAGCAGCAGCCGTTCGTCTTTCAGCTCGCCCAGGACCTCGAAACTCTTAAATTGATACGCCTCAGGCGGTGCGGATGGCATAGGCGCCGATCCGCCCGCCCCTGGTCTCTCCCTCACGGCCAGTTTAGGTTCAGGGATTGGTTCGGTGATCTTTTCCGCCTCATCCTTCAACCGCGCCAGTTGCGCCTCCGGATCCTTAGCCGCCCGCAATATATCGTCAATGTCCACTTTAGTACCGGGCTGATCAGGCTCGATCCGGATTACCCGCACATCACCGCCCCCGGCCAATAACGTATTTGCGTACTGCCGCGTATATCGCGCCCCGGCGTCTTCAGCCGACTTAGGTGGCGCAGGGTCATTATCGAATGCCAGGTACCATATCCGGCCCTTGGCAATAGCCTTCAGCCGCTCCAGGATCGCAGGCTCGTTGTATGACGCAATTGTGGCTATGGCGTGTTCATATCGTCCCAGGTCCATCACCGTGATCCGGTCGTTTTCTCCCTCCACGATAATCACCGGCTCGTTTTGCTCCAGCGCGTCCTGGCCATAACAGAGCCATCCCTCCGGGGCGCACCCCTTCTTTAACTGCCACGGTTTTTTCTTTTCAGGGTCTTTTAACGAAAAAAACAGGATGTTGTCACCGCTGAAATGGGGATATACTGTAATTCCCGCATTCACCACAGACCTGAACCCGGTGTTTCTTTGCTCTCTCACCAGGCCCACAGCTATCAATTCCGCGACGGTCACATCCTGCCCCCTGCAATGTCCAATCAGGCCGCCGCCCCCCAGACCTATCTTAAAGCGCTCCACGATCTCCCTGCTATGCTGCCGCACGTCCGTCTGGTACGCCAGCGCCGTCCTCGACGCCATCATCCGACCGTGGTAGTACTCCGCCGCGATCCGCCGGACCTCCAGTGCCCGGTCCGGATCTATCTCCAGCTTTGTCCCCGCATCAGGCGGCTCAACCTCCCCCTTTTCTTTCTCTTTCGGCCGCTTAGCCGTGCCGCCGCCGGTCTCATTATCGAGGACGGGGATTCCCCGCTTGCCTGCTATGGATTTCGCCGCCTCCAACGGCGTTTCTATGTTGCGGTATTGCTGCTCAAACTCAATCACATCTCCCTTGGCCGAGCAGGAAAAACACTTGAAAAACTGATCCTTTTCGTTGATCGTGAAACAGTCGTTGTGACCGCAAAAAGGACAGGGGCTGACTCTATACGACCCGCTTCCGGCCCGCTTCGCGTCAACCCCTGTCTCTAAACCAATATATGTTACGATGTTCACCAAGCTTTTTATCCGGTCGAATAATCCAGCCATCTCGCCCCGCCTCAGTATCCGCTATATTTCGTTTTCATATACATTCTTGATCTCTTCCGGCTGGATACACAGATACTCCAATGTCTGCGCTTGCGATGAATGATT
>Ga0222667_1000967_pt1 | contig 10808 bp, 5 predicted proteins | sample AntAcemetagen657_FD_179854 | JGI IMG/M metagenome (GOLD analysis project Ga0222667, IMG submission 179854) | Saline water microbial communities from Ace Lake, Antarctica - #657 | ecosystem: Environmental > Aquatic > Non-marine Saline and Alkaline > Saline | place: Antarctica: Ace Lake | collected... | reverse complement strand
TTTCCTACCAAAAGAGCAATTGTAGAATGACTTATTACAGGTTCATCTGCTTTCTCAATTAGCTTATTTAACCGGCGCAAGCCACCCTTTTTTATCTTGAGCCAATTTATTAGATATTGCCTGAATACTGGTAAAGTTGGCGGCCATTCTGCAAATTCCGTTTTTGCAATATAGCCACCGACTGTAGCCGTGCCAACCCTACCCGTTGCCAAATGCTTCCTCTGGCACGTTATTTCTATTTCTATGCCAGCCACTACGTCATCAAGCAGCCGCGCATCAGCACGCGTTATGGTGAAGGTATACTCACTATTTTGAGCCGAAGAATTTTCACCGCCCGCTAAGAGAAAGAAAACAAACACAAATAATGTAGCCCCCAAAAGACACATAAATCGTTTCATTGAAAAACTCCTTATGAAAATGTGAAATGTTTATCCACTTTTTTAATCGTTCAATCTGGTCTGTTGAGATAGGCAAACTCTCTGTGAAGTTCCGTAGCTGCCTTATCATAGGCTCCTGCGGCTTCTTTCTTCGTCTTGAATAAGCCTAGATGCTTCTTCTTCCCTTCGGAGGTGATCGCGGCTTCCCACTTACCGCTTCCCTCGTTAAACCAAACGCCTTTGAAACCGGAAGTATTGACCGACGATGGCTTACGATGATATACATTCTGTGAAAGAGTGCAAGATCGTAGGTTGGCCTTCCGGTTGTCCAGCCTATCAAAGTTGATATGGTCTGTTATCATATCTCGCGGGGTATCATTGATTAGCCTGTGCATCAACAATGTGCTGCTACCGTTCCCAGTCACGGCATATCCCGGCTTTTTCAACAGCCGCCATTTATACGGCTTTAACTTCTCTATATCATCAATATCAATAATCGTCCTTCCGGTTTCCTTTGCCTTTATATCTCTCAATACAACATAAGCGATGTCTCCATCAATGATTATCTGATTGGCATCGTAGCGTGTAATGAGAGAAATCTCACCATGCTTTCTCAACTGTTGATAATGTTTATGGCACAGCCCTTTTCCATGAGTAACTCGGTCACAGCCCTTTACTAGACAGATACTTTTTTCTTTCATGACTTCCTCCTGTTGTTTGTTGTTGTGACTATTTAATTGTAGCACAACATGAGGATATAGTCAAATACTTTTATCTTTGTTCAGCGCAGAAACGCCCGCCGTTAAGCGTATTCGTATACCAGCGATAGTTAATCGCAGTACGCGCCCGCGAACCGCAATCCGTACCGTAATGCCAACCCGCACCCGCAAGCAGCTTAACGTCGCCATACGTTCCTTGTCGGTATATACTACCTTTTGAACCTGGCAGATCGTAAAATCCCCAACTTGGTGCTGGATCAACGCTACTAGTATTTACAGTCTCGTCAGCGCCGCTGCCCAGAACGGCATTAAAATTTGTTTCTGCCTGATCTTTAGATACAGCAGAACCCGTTGCGCTGGCTTTATGTGTTATTGTCGTTGTATGAGCATGAGCTCCACCATCGTACCTGTATGATGTATCCAGCAGCCATTGCCACATAGCACCGCATGCGTCCTCGACGCCAATGTTGGAAATCATCCTTCTATTAGCCGTATCCTCATGCCCACCAGTCGTTCCAGGGTCGCTAGAGCCCAAAATATTCGTCTCTTCGTTTGAGCCCGCGGCTATTACCGAAAATTCATGATCCCAGAGCAGTCGTTTCTTCACCGCTGCCCCATCGTCAACAAAGTCCATCCAATTACGATTGTCTCTAATAGTTCCACCATTCACTGATAGTGTAGAAGCTCCCGTGCCACTTGCCAGGTAAATGTCTACCCAGATGCCTGCCCCCGAACTATAGACCATCCCTTCGGGTGTCGATACAGGTCTGTGATCGTAATCCCACACACTGGCTGGCAAAATATCACCCGCTACGAAACCTGTTAGCGTATGCCCGCCGATAGCCCCTACAGCAACGCAAAGACAATGGAAGCCGCCGATTTTTCGTGAATTGGCTGTCGTATAGCCATCGGGGGCGCTACTATTAGCACTCACTTCAATCAGCGGAGTAGTGCCAGAAGCCGGTTGAATAGCATAGATATAGAAATCCAGACCAGCCCTGTTTGCCGCAACCGTATAATCCGTAGCTTGCGTATCCCATGTCGCGGCAGTAGATAACACATAATCCGTCTGAGCCGATATGAGATACATCGTATCATCGACATCCAGCATCAGCCTTGCAGGGCTTTGTAATGTATATCTATCGGCAGCGGCACCCGTACCTTTGTACTGCCATTTGTCATTGGCCTCGCGGTAATATCCTCCCGGAATATAAGCCATAATTGGACTAGATGCCGCAATTCTGTTCCCCAAACCCGCGCCATCACTAGAAGCAATACTAGTCATAGAAATCTCGCCACTAATATCTAGCGCTGCAAAAGCAGGTGTTGATATGGTCAGGACATTCTGATCCATATCATACAGTTCGTTAGCACCTTGTCCTGTATCAAGGGTGGCAAAAGTTGGACTCGCATCGCTTGTCAAATCCTGACTTACAACAGCATTATCCTCAATGGTTATTACTTTAGACGCCGCTGAAAAGGTTATCGTGCCATCATTGCCATCACCGACAGTTAGTGACTCGTTTAAGTCCAATGTCCTCGTAGCACCATGAACAAGTAGATTCAGTATCCTTTCATCCGTATCATTTTCGTTCCATACCACTGACAGAGCAGTGGTATCATTTGTATCGCTTAATTTTAACGCTTTAAATCCTTTAGACAATCCATCGATTGTCATTAGCTCTTCATATTCCCGCAGGGTGACAGTCAAATCAGCACCAACATTAGCACCAAGACTTGTCCAGGGTGCTCCATCTGCATCATATTTTGCACATTCATCTAAGCCAGTAGCTCCATCGGCATCAGTCAACCACCTGACCTCTGTAACACCTGAGGCATAAATATAATCTGTGCTTTTTATTACTACCCAAAATGTTGTACTTTCACCATGTAAAAGACCAATATTCGGATAATCAGATGTCCATGTAAAAGTAACATCCCCTCCTGCGGTTACTAAATCATCACAACTAATAGCATCACTCGCGCCACCAGCAGCGGCATTTGGGAAGGTCGGGGTGTTGTCGGTGTAAATATAAGCATTAAGTGTCCCAGCAGGTGTGCCCTCTTTTCCCATTCTCACTGTAATTGATTTAACAAAACCCGCTAACGTCGCTGTGAACTTCCGTGCTACCCACTCTTGATCATCATTACCACCAGTTGTGGACAAATCAACCTCAGTATCCTCCGTATTTCCTGTATCTGTATATGTTTCTTCGCCATTAGCATATATACGGAAGATAATGTCACCATAAACTTTACCATACTCCCTAACATTCTCCGCAGACCCGGCCCCTAAAATTAAATTACCGCCGAAGTATTCTCTGGCGGCACTATAACCATTAGTAAGTATTTTTTCAATCCAGCCAGCCTTTAATACTAAATCTCCGGCACTCATACCCCAACCATTACCATTTCTACTAGCGTTAGGTGCCGAAATTCTACTATCTCTTGACGCTGACCCCACTTCTCCAAGTGTATAAGTCGCTTCTGCATTTATACTAGCATCTCGCTCAATTACTAAAACCGTATCATCGTCTTTGTTAAGCGACAAATAAGTAGAGTCATAATCTGCACCACTAGACATTTTCGCACCTATAACACCAACTTCAGCAATTCCATCATTTTCAACCAACAAAACAGGATTACCACTAGGGTTGCCTGAAGCATACGTCCGAACAAGTTTAAGCGCTCGTTGACCAGCTTCCCTTGCTCCAATAACATTGGTAGAAAACTGGTATGCTGATAACACTGTATTTTTTTCTGTTGGGTCTACGATATAATAATACGCATTAGAATATCCCCCGCCCATATAAGGCCCTAAAACAGAATTCCCACTGGCAAAAAGAACTATACCTGCCGCCGCCACAATTACTTCTGAACCATCATCCGGCTGACTAGGATACCAATCAGCAACAGTTATCGTGTCAGTACCATCATTAACATCAGTAACCCGGCCATATTTTCCATCTGCGCCCGCTAACATCCCTACACTAACAAGAGATAAATCCCATGCCGTGCCATCTACTGCCGTTGTCGCACCAAATGTTGTTGTGGCTGCTGTTGAGGTTGCGATGCCAGTAGCTCCTTCCATCCCAGCGCCAATTATTTTCTGTGACGTGTTTCTAACAAGTATACCTATGCTAGTGCCCTCCATATATCCGCCAGTAATTAAATTATTTACTCCACTATATCCACTCTCAAATAAAATCCCAGTCAACGAAGAGACTATTGTCAAATTAGTTAAAAAATTTGCATTAGGCTCGTCATTTCCATCTACTCCTGCTGCAAATAATACCGCAACCAAATTACTGGTTACCCTGTTATGTATTATCTGATTCACATAAGCCTGGTTCTGCAAAACAATCCCATAATCCGCACCCATAATAGAACAATAACTAATATCACCATGCGAAACATCTGACCAATCAACTGCAATATCATAACCAGTTGCAACAATCTTAACGTCTCTTATAGATATAAAACGTTTGCGGCTACCCGTTCCAGTGATTATCATGGTTCCAGCAGCAGCAGTTCCCTCAAGAATACTTGCATTTTTACTGACACCTTGCAGCGTAAGATTGTCATACAACGTAATAGAAGTTATTTTATATGTGCCTAGAGGGAGAAATACTATCCCCCCACCAGCCGCACTAGCCGCATTGATCGCCGCCTGTATAGCCGCAGTACAATCAGTACTGCCATCGCCAATTGCGCCCCACCATTGGGGGAGGACACGCTCAGACGAACCTGCGGCAAGCGACACCGATCCCGCACCGCTAAAAATTTGGTATAAACCAGCGTCGAGACTGCCGTTTATAGTAAACGTTATGCCGGTGTCAATAGATAGCAAACCACCTTGCTGGAACACTACTTCTACACCAGCAGGCACAGTGACATTGCCACTCAGCCTATAGGTGCCAGCAGGCACAATAACCCTGTTGCCAGCAGCCGCAGCTATAGCCGCAGTGAAGGCGGCAGAGTCGTTCGTTGCTCCATCGCCCTTAGCTCCGTATCCAGTGACATCATGACCGCTAACGCCTTTGTGAATTAAGTTACCAGGAATTCCACGAACTGCCCACGCTCCTGAAGTTGCAAAGAGCATACACAGGATCAATACCAAGAAGCTTATTCTTTTCACGCCGTACCTCCTAATCGACAAAGTGTCTGCCTATTTCTATCCAGGCATCACCACGTCGCTGTAATACCAGTCTGTCACCTTTCTTACCAGTGAATTCTATAGAGCCTTGAAGGCGCAGTTTATCACTATGTTCTATTATATCGCCATCGTTGGCAATCTCTACAGTAATAATCTCACCATCTTGCGGCTCATCCCACGCAGGCGCAGACGTAACACTCTCTTGGGTTTTCAACAGCCGCCCAAGAAGCTCCGCATCGCCAGACACGAACGTATATATAAGCCCCGCTATGAGCATTACTATGGTGGCAATGCTCGCAGTGTCATGCTTCTTTATCGCCATAAGTCACCTCGCTATTTTAGATTACGACTCTTTTCCACCCAGTCGGCCCCGTCGTACTCAAACTCCATCATGTCGTATGCTGCGGAGTCAAAGTCTACGCTGCCCTCCAGCCGGACATTGCTGCCATTGCTCAGATCCTGAATGGTCGTATTACCATCAGTGAAGAGAACAATGATAGTCTGGCCGTTGGCATCCGGATTGTCGAAGTCGGTGATTACAGTAGCTCCTGTGTTTGCAGTCTTGAACCTACTGCCTCCAGATATGTCTGGAGTAGCGTCTCCATCGGCAAAAGTTGTCCAGGTGTATGTAAGCGGGCCCGTCATATCTACTGGTCCACCACCTGCTAAACTTATTACCTGCGGGTTCAAAGATCCTGGATTCATGCCCATCAGTACAACCCCATTATAGTTACGGCGAGACTGCTGCCTGTAGCAGTACCAGTGCCTTTGACTCGTAACCGAAACAGTTCACCCGGTGCAAAGAATATTTTAGTCCAGTTCTTTGTAGTAGCAGGCGTTGAGTAATCAGGCTGTCCATCTGTTACAGTGGTCAGCGTGACCGTCTCTACGCCAAGATCGTACCACGTAGTGCCTTCATCGGGGGAATGCTGCACTTCATACTCGAAGGAAGTCAGCGACCCCGCAGTCAGCTTGAAGAAGATCGCCGCCTTTGAAAACCCCTTGACATCTACTTCGTGGGTAGCGACGTAGGTGTCTGTCAGTATAGCAGCAGCACGCACAACACCCTTCTTCTTCAAATCCCTTTTGTCTTTGTAATACTGAAGCTTCACCTTTGTCCAACTTACTAATGCCATTTTATTCACTCCTATTGGTTTTCAAGTTCGTTCAAGAGTTCTTCCACATCGACACCGTGAAGACCCAACACCTGTTGCAGTAATTCTTCTCTGACAGCCAAAGGTGCATCTGCCAAATCTTCGCGTAACTCCATCTCTTTAAGCGACTGTAACAATACCTGCATTTCCTTCTTTTCCGCTTCGGTAAACTTTCGTGGCTGCTCTAACGGTGTTGGTGTTCCTGTAAGATATGTCTGACTAACGCCTTCGAGTTGCGCGAACTTGACCTTCATTTTCCATGTCTCAGGCGTCAGTAACATATTCCTGATACTGCCTTGTTGTCGTGGCCCGTTTTTCAATTCATTTATTAGGTCAACCCCACGATCCTTAGCGTCTTCAAATATCCTACCAACGGGTGTCGTTGGGTGTCCACCTTCTTGCACGTTCTGGAATTCCTTGACAGCTTCGGCGTAGTAATCGAATATAGCTTCAGGCATACGAAGGTCCCTGTTCCACGCAAACTCTGTCTGTATACGCCGCATGAACCCACGCCTTGCGTTGACCAGTTGCCGTTTTTCATGCCGCTCTTCTGAACCCCTAATGTCGTCCAAGTCGATAACTCTGAAACCCAACGCTCTGAAAGGACTGACCTGCCTGCCAATCGAACCCGCAATCCTTCTCGCAAGCGAACCCCAGTTTGCTGGTCCTTTTTGTTCTATGTTCCCACCCTTCTTTGTCCTTGCTAAGTTCTCTATTGGCGATGCCAGCTTCTTCATAATATAGTTGATCGAATACATCGCTTCAGCGGGGGTGTCTATTACTTCCGGCGGCATTACCTGTGTCTTAGAAAACGGGTCTATATTAGTGGACAAGCCTTCAGCTATTTGGAGCAATGGGGTCATCAGTTCGTGGCCTTTACGCGGCACGCCGCCAATAGTTTCTTTGAGTGTTTGCATTGCAAAGTCTTCAAGGTGATGCCGTCTCAATGTTTTTGATTCGCTTTTCCTTCGTAGAGCGCGTAGCCGCCGTAGGGTCTTGTCCATACCTACCCATTCGCCAGCTTCGTCAATAGCCGTTCTTGGCGACCAGATAAGTACGCGATTCTTTTCGCCATCGTTGTTGTCATCCCATCCATACAGTATGGTACTATAAAGCCTGCCGCCGCCCCATCCCAGCCTGTCGCGTATCTTCTTGCGCCAACTGGTATTGTTCCACAAATAGACAGCCGCTATGGGCGCTAACACTGAACCTACAAAACGAAGTTTGCGTTTACGCATCATATTCCCCAGGAGCGACGCCAAAGTCTGAGAGCCTTTATGCGAACCTGTTATAAAGGGGAATATGGCATTCCTGAAAAAGTCCCTGTACCATCCGGGTAAGTCTTCAAAGTCTGTAGTAAACCTTCTGGCTACATACCCTACTTGCTGTTCAGGCGTTAGGTGTTTTATACGCTTTTCAAAATGTATAGCTTCTATAGGCTTGCCTTTGGCAACTCTTTCATGCCATTGGTAGTCAACCATCGCAACTCTATTTAGGAGTTCACGCTTTGCTCCTAATCGCGCAGGCGTACTCAAATACGTGGACAGCTTCTTCCAGTCAGGCTTCAGCATCATATATTCACGCAGGAAGCCAGAGTCAAATACGCCTTCATCTCTCGCTATTTCATAAGTCTTCTGTATACTTGGCCCCATTGACGCAGGGTCTACGCTCAACTTATGAAGATGCCGCATCATGTTAAAGGCTCGCGGGATTTTCCAAATACTTCCTGGAGCAGTAAGAAACTGCATAGGGCCGTCTATGAATAGCGCCTGGAATGTCGTGTATGGTACTGCCGCCCAACCTAAAGTAATACCCTTCCACAAAGAAGTTCCGCGTGCTATCTGTCGCAAGAACGGTTGAAGCGGCTTTATTGCTCGCATAGAATTGAGTCGCCAGCTTACTTCTTGCGGCACGACATACAGGCGTTTGTATCTGCCCAGTATGATCGCACGCCGCACAGCATCGCCACCACGCGGGCCTGCTTCCTGCAAGTAACTATCCAGCATCTTCTCTTGTTCGTCAGGGGGCAAGCTGAGAAGCCTGTCAACGTCGATAGCGGCATCAAACAATGACTCGCGCAAAAGGTTGGGGTCGGCAACCAGACCGGGGAACATATACCTTCCTGGCTCAAACTGCACCACGCGATACATGCCCTTCTCAACAGGTATCTGATTATGCGGCTGTAGCCCCTTGAACATTTTCTCTGCCGCATCTTTCCCGAAGTGCTGTCTTAAAGCTTCCCTGCTGGCATTGTCTATCTGGTCAAGGTCTTTCAGCATAAAGTCTTCATACATATTGTCAGAATGAACTGTACCCCAGTTTTGAGATATAGTTTCCAAGCCTACTCTTATCGCCTTCTCGCTGCCTGTTCGTTTTCGCAGATAAGTTCTGTGGCGCGGCCTTGCTGGTTGTGGCAAATTAAATCCGCTGTGACTGTATGGCAACCGCTGCTCAGGCGCGTAGAAATTGACAACATGATTGGGGTCAAGGTGTCCCCTATCGACTAGATGCTGGTAGCTGAAGGCTTTTTGGAATTTATCATAACGATCAAAAGCGTCTCTAACTCGGGCGTCCACAAGGCGGTAATTGGCTGTGAAGATAGTTCGAGCTTCTTTGATTTTTATGTCGGCTATTTCAGGCATACCCCTTCCCAACGTATCCATCACCGCTCTTTGGAAGATAAGGTTGGTCAACCGTTCAGATTGGTCGGCATCGAGTTCACCCCAGATACCGTAAGCGTCACGGTGCGCTACCTGCATCCCGCGTTCGCGGGTTGTCTGATATTGCGTCCTGTTCTTGTTGGCGAACTGGGCAATCTCTTTACTCACGTTCTCGGTATACTTACCGCTCTTAGCTGCACGCCACAGATAGCTGTTGGCTTCTGCGCGCACAAGCTCTTCTCCATCCCTGACCGCTCTGCCAAAGACCTTCTTCATGCGCTCCCAGAGCATCATCTCATCTCTCGACTGGTAGAAAGCGTCTGCATACTCGTCATTGCCTGTAACCCTTCTTGCTATTTCCTTGAAGTCCTGTTTGGCTTTCGATGTACTGAACGGGTTGCGCTTGGGAATGCCGAGAAAGCCTGCCTGTAAGTCCTGCTCGCGTATTTCGTCTTGCTGTTTGACGTTCTCTGCGGTGAGTTCTTCGGTAGTCTGCGTCACAGGACGTGGCTCTGCCGCACCACCGATACGTGTTATCTCACCATGATCGCCAACCAGAACTTCTTCTGCGGGTATCTGATCTCTTATCAACTCTTGTGCATCTGCACCGCTGATACGCTCTATCGTATTGTCGTGATAGCCCAGTTGCCGCAACTCTGCAATATCCTTCTGAGCATCCGCCATCTCGTCAATAAGCCCTGCTTCTTGAGCTATAGTATATCCAGGCGGCGAATCAAGAACGGTAGGATAGTTCTCTCCAAATACCTTCCGTGCCATTATCACAGCTACAGGCTCGCCATCGTCTTTCGCTACCATCATACCACTTGAAGTATTCATACCCCACTTAGCGTCAGGGTATCGCTTCTTTACAACGTTATGTCTGTACTGACCAACACCTGCAAACTTATCACCTGACCTGAACACAAGAGCGGGAACTTGATCTTTCTCAAAGGATACTATCGGCTGGCTGGACACGCCAATATCCTGATGTCCTACAGAAAGATAATACTGCGGGTCGGCAGGGTCGGTTGGCGTTCTCAAAAGCGTCATGGCGGGTTCGGGGTCATCCAGCTTCGACGTTGCGCTGAACTTCGCAGATCGTGGCGGCGTCCCTTTTACGATCATTGTGCCATCGCTGAAATATCCAGCAGGCATACCCTTAATCATCTCACCAACAACTTCTTTCTTTGCGCTGATACGTGGTGCAGCCGCTCTTCGAGTTGGCAGTTTTGTGGGCGTTTCCGCAACGGGCATAGACTGAACCCCATTCCGTAGGTTGGTCAACGCCTTCTTTGTGTTGAACACTTCCACGCTCAAACCGTCAATGGTAAATCTCACCTTTGGCGTGATCGGTTCAGCTTCAGGGTGCGTCATTACTTCTCCGCCACTTCTTGTCACCTGTACACCTTCGGGATATTCAATCTCAACATCAGGCGCAGTCGCTAAAGCTGTATCTATCTCTGCCAACAGTTCATTCTTGCCTGGCAATATATCTACTCTACCCGCACGCCCACGCCGTATCACTCTCACAGGGCGTTCCTGTATCGGCATCTCTACCACTTCAACGTCTGCTGCGGCAGTAACCGCTGGGGCTACAGGCTGCGCTGGTGGGGGGGCTGTATCACCCAAAGGTATTGCTTCCCCTGCTGGCTCTACACTTTCCGCTGTAGTTCCTATAGGGGCAGCGGCTTCACCTAACTGTGCGCCTTCAGGGGCTATACCAGCAGGGCCGAAGATACGCC
>Ga0222667_1000941_pt1 | contig 10988 bp, 8 predicted proteins | sample AntAcemetagen657_FD_179854 | JGI IMG/M metagenome (GOLD analysis project Ga0222667, IMG submission 179854) | Saline water microbial communities from Ace Lake, Antarctica - #657 | ecosystem: Environmental > Aquatic > Non-marine Saline and Alkaline > Saline | place: Antarctica: Ace Lake | collected... | reverse complement strand
TAAGTATACTTCAGATGCAAATTATCTTAATATTGTTATGAGTTTGAATTATTCAGGTGCATATTTCCCAAAGCTTGCAAATATTGAAAATTTGTATGCCACAAATCTAGAAAGTGACATAGATGGTACTGGATTTACAATCACCGCAGACTTAACAGGGACAGCTTCAATTGCTACTACATGGGACGGTGAAACTTCTCAAGGAGATTTAAGCGTAGCTGATTCTGTATTGTTTAATGGTAATACTTCAGATGCTTTCATACTTTCAGCAGATGAAGGAACTTTGAGTGTAGCAGATTCTGTATTATTCAACGGTAATACCTCCGATGCTTTCATACTTGTAGCTGATGAAGGAACTTTAAGCGTCGCAGACTCTGTATTGTTTAATGGTAATACTTCAGATGCTTTCATTCTTTCAGGTGGAACTTTAACAAATGGAAAATGGTGTGTATATGATGGCACAGGAATTGATTGTAATGTTGAACCAGTAAGTGATACCACTTACTCTGCTGGAACTGGTATAGCTTTAGGAGGTACTGAGTTTACAGTTGCTGGTGGAACAGCTTTAACAGCAGATGCTGGTGGATTAAGTGTTACAGCAGGAGGCATTGGAGATACTCAAATTGCAGATGCTTATATTAATCAAGCATTAACAACTACAAGCGCCGTTGATTTTTCACTAGCTAAAATAACACAAACAGCTACTTCTGGTAATGGGTTATGGGTTTATAGAAATTTAGCATCCGCTTCAACAGATTCACCATTAATATTTATAGAACAAGATGAAGCAGGTGATGACCAGACTACTTTATTTATACAGCAAGACGGAACTGGTGATGGAATATTTGTTGACCAAAATGGAAATGGGTTAGGAATGATTATTCATTCAGATGCCACAACTGCAACTAATTATGGATTAAAGGTATTAACAGGAACAGGAGCAACAGCAGGCTATTTTGAAAGTGATAACACTTATATAAAGTTAGCTTCTGCTGATGCTTCATCTAGTGGTGCTTTTTTAGTTTTCAGAGATGCAGTTTCTGCTACAACTACTGCATCAGTTGTAAAAATTATTCAAGACAATACAGGAGATGACCAAAATACTTTGAATATTCAGAATGATGGTACAGGAGTTGCAATAGCTTTAAGTGGTGCAGGCAATCAAAGTATTACTGGTGTAGAATGTATTACATTTGCTTCAGGCGGAAAAATATGTTCAGGCACATAAGATGAATAAAAAAATAATATTTGTAATTATTATGGTTGCTATAGTTGCATTTACGTCAGCTGATACTATTGTGCTAAACAATGATGACAACTCAGAAGCTAGTCAATCTAAATGGGATTCATATACTAAAGATGATGTTTTTAAAGAATTAAAATATTCTAAAAATGGAAAAGCTGAGTTTACAATGGACAATATTGATTCAAAATCAGAAAAAAATTCTAAATTAGAGTTTGATTTTATTGAAGATTGTGGTAGTGTTGTTAGTTATAAAATATTTGTAAATAGTACTTGTACAAGAGAAGTGCCAAAATACTACAAAAAATATCTTTGTCATGATAAAGATGATGAACAATTTTTTGATCTTCCATTATGTTTAAATGAAACATTTGAAAATGGAACTGAATCTGTTTATTATGATTGCTGGAAAGAAGTAGAAGAAATTCCTTCTGGTGAGAAAAACTATAAACTAGAAGCAGATATAAAAATGGAAAACTGTGGTGAAGGTTATGGATATAAAATTGATTGGATACCAACTTTTGAATTAGATTCTAGCAATAAATTTGTTGGTGAAAAGTGGGCTTGGTGGAATGTAAGTTATAATTATAAAAGAAATATTACAAGTATTCCAACATTTAAGACAATGTACCCTTTAAATGGCTCAGTTGTAAGTGATATTGATGGAGATGGAACTACTGACCAGTATTATGGATTTGCTGGCGCAGACGCAGTTCTTTATTACAATGATGAAAATGATACAGTTTTAATTAACAGCTCAAATGAATCAATTTATTTAGTACAAACTTTGCCAAAGATTAACACAAGTGGAACTCCACCTACTGATATTGCATTATTTTATCCCATGGATGATTCAGGAGGAAAAGCAATAGACTTTTCAGATAATAGTGCAAATGGAACTTTAACTAATACAACAGAAGGAAGTACAGGAATTTATGGTAAAGGATATAAAATGATTCATGGGCGGATTATTGCACCATTGGATTTAGATGGAACTTATACTATTTCTGCTTGGTTTAAAAAGAATGCCACTTTTAGTTCTTATGTACTTGATGCAAGAAGTAATAGTGGAGCTGGATACTCTCTAGTAAATCATGATAACTATGTATTTTATCAATCATCAGGAACCACCTATGTTAATGGAGTTACAGCTAATTCACTTCCATATAATTCTTGGGTGTTTTTTACTATAGCTGGAATTAACCTAAATAGTAATGGTGAATTTCATATATTATCAAGATATGAAGCTTTCTCAGGAAACGCTGGGTCATGGGGTGGTGGTGTAGATAATTTTATGATTCACGAAGGAACATTAACCCAGACAGAAATTGAAACCCTTTATAATTCAAGTAAAGATACTATAATGATGTTAGATTCACAAGAAGAAGCACCTGTAGTAGATACCTGCACCTGTGCTGGATTAGATACTGATTGGGAGATTGATATGTCGGACCATTGTAATATTACAGCTAATTGTGACTTAGGAACTGGAACTTTGAGCTTTACTGGAGCCGGATATATGAATTGTAATGCTACTATTAACACAACTGACTTAGGAGACCCAGGAAGTACAGGACAACTCAATATTCAGGAAGCTTGTATTGTATATGTAGATTAGAATAATAAAATGAAGAAGATATTGTATATTATTTTTGTATTATGTTTACTACCTCTAGTGGAAGCTGGAACTATTGGACAAGGTGTTCAGTTTGATTGTGCAGCAAATAATGTTACTTATGAAACTTGTGAAACTGTCACTTTTAATACAGGATATCAAGTAACAGGAAGTTCTTTTATAATTGACACTAATATTCATAATATATTAGAAACAACATTAACTACTCATTATTTATTTGAAAGTAGAATTACAGTTAAAGAATCATCTTCAGGAGCAAGTTTAAACAATGTGAATTATATTATCACTGACCAAGAAGGCAATTCACAATCTGGAATATTAAATGAGTACAAAGATTTTATTTTACATGATGATCTATGGATTATAAATACTGTAAAAGATGGATACACAACTAATGATACTACTTTTGATTTTGATTGTGCAAATCAATTGTTAACTATTTATATGCCTGTTCCGTCAGGAGGATATCCTGGTTCAAGTTCAACACCTGGTAGTGCACCTTCAGTTGAGCTAGAAGAAATTAATGACAGTGCAATAGAGATGTCAGTTATAGGAAACTTAACAAAAAAGAAAATACAAGCTTACAAGACACCAATAACAATAGGGGCATTTAGCTGGTCATGTGCAATTATTATAGCTGCAATAGTATTACTAGCCTTTATGATAATTATGTGCTTTAAGAAGGCCAGAGAATACATTAAGAAGCATTGGGTTTGGGCATTAATATTATTAATAGTTATTATTGTGATTATAATTATGCTTTGTTATTTAGACTTATTCTGATTATAAATCTTGCTAAATGGATATTAAATATGCTGCTTGCAAATAATATTTGAATCCATATAATCCATTTTAATGATGGCTCAATATTAAAAAAAAGATACCCTGTATAAGCTAAAAATAAACCTGCAGTCCAAGCTAAAAAATCTACATACATAGAATATTTATGGTTCTTAATTAATTGCTTTGCATTAATAGAGTACATCCAATATACTATTATAAAATTTATTACCCACACTATTAGTATTTTAAACAGCATTTTGAAATCTCCTTGCAATAGTTGTTATGATAAAATAACTTGAAACAGAAACTACTATTGCAATTAATAATCCTCCTACATAAATAGGTAGTATAATATTAGAAAAGCCCATTTTTTCAAAAGGAGTTATTCCTAATACAAAAGTTCCTACTGAATAATTGATAGAGTACATTAGTATACTGTTTAAAGGATTAACAATTAAAGTGCCAAGATAAGTTGAAACAATATTCCACTTAAGCTTTAAAGCTAAAAATAAAGAAATCCACATGCCTAAAGAAAAACTAGGGATAATAGATAAAAAAATTCCAACTGAAAATCCTATTGCTAATTTGTGAGGACTTTTGTTTTTTATTAATAAATCTATAATTGTCTTTTTCAGTTTCTTTTTTTTATAATCTTCATGAAGTTTATTATATTCATTTTTTATAAGATTTATCATTCCCTTTTGCTTTTTCATTTTCTTTAATTTAATAAATAGTTGGTTGCATTTTTAGTTTGGTTAACTAAAGTCTGATTTATTATTGTAGAATTTGTGCTCATAGTTTCCCAGAACTTCCAATTAATACCAGTAAATATTGTTGGTAAGTTAACAAACAATACAAATAGACCTTTTCCAGGAATGAAATTTATACCAAGTGTTCCTTTGACTACAGCAAATTCTAAAATTAATAATATTAGTAAACCAAATAAATATGCCATAAAAAAAGCTTGTGAGCCTGTAAACCTAATAAGCACCCATCCAAAAAATTTGGCTAAGTAGAATATTATTAGTACACCATTAACTATTTGTAGAAATTCAATTATTGTATAATCTGGGCTACTTACTTTAGCTAATTCAACTGCTTGATATATTTTATAGTCTGCTGCTAAAACTTGATGTGCAACTTCATCTAAAACAATACTACCATCTCCTGTTAATACTGTTTGGTATAAAGCACCTAATAATGTAACAAGAACGAATATAAATACAAATCCTTTAGGTATAAGGGCTTTATATTTTACAATACCACTAAAAAGTAGCCCAAATGCTCTAATTAATCCTCCCATATTGTGTATTTATTTAAATTGTATTAAAAGCATTTAAATATCATATTTTTAAACTTCAGTACATAGATTAGTTATAGCACTAATAAGTATTTAAAATTTATGGTGCTATCTAACTATTTAGACTAAAGAGTGGGAGTCAGTAAAGGTAAGGTTGGTCCTCCAGAACCAAAATACCTGAGGAAACTCGCTTTAGTCAAGGAGGAAAACTAGAAATGAAATCAGGAGACACCATTAAGATATTAGGCATGGTATTGCTAATTATTGCAATATCAGGCGGTATGTTTTGGGGTTTCAGTAAGATGGCAGTAACCGGAGAAACAATTATTATTCCAGGCCCAGGAGAAGAAAATCTTCAGCCAGGACAAAGCGTTGTTGATTTCGGTAAAAGCGCAACACTTTATTTGAATTCATTTGATGCTGAGCATACAAGTGAACTTGAAGTCTACCCTGAGTATTATGTTGTAGACAGCAAGGGAAATAAAATTGTCAATGGCGCAACTGCTAACTCAACAGCTTCTACAGTAGGAGAGTTTGTTGATATCTATGGTTCTGATGAGGATGCTTCTTATTATGTAGATCCTGTGATGAATGTAGAGCTTTTAACTGAAGCACCAACAGTTACATTAGTAGCACACGATATTCTAACAAGGTCAAGTGCATCAATTGTTATTTATGATGATACAATGACTGCACTTACTGCAGAAACTCAAGGCAATAAATCAAGCATTGATTATGCAGGTGATGATTTCGGTGTAAGCGAATGTAATCCATACAATGTAAAATTCAAAAACGGAGAAGCAACATCACTTTACAGACTAGGCGCAATTTGTGTCGGTTGGGGAGGAGATGTAGATTATGTTAAACTATCTGAATCAGGATGGGAAGAAAGTGCAGTGTTCCCAGATGAGTTAGATGATGCTAGCCTAACTACAAAGAATGACGCTAACACAAGTTACTCTTCAAACTGGAAAGAATGTTATGTTCCCGTAGATGCTGATTATATTGAATTCAAGGAATGGGATAGTGAATTATTCGAGATTGATATTTGTGCAGATAGCACAGGTGCAGACGAGAATACCGGAGATGTGTTCCACATTTTATTTGCTGATTGGGGTTATGAGAAAGGCAAAGATGGAGAAATCTACGGAGACTTCTATGTCCATGATGACAATGAAGAAATCAGTGATGTTGGAGTTAGTGAAGCTACAGATGTAGCAACACCAAAAACTTTGTACTTAAGTGCAACTGTTGAACTACATTGAACATAAATAACTTTTTTTTATTTTTTTATCTTTTTTAATTGGGGAAATGATATGGATGACTTAAAATTTCAAGCAGGCAGTTTGTTCTGGTTAACATTTATTAGCTTATCTATGATGGGCTTGATGTATTTAGGTGTATGGTCATTTCATAATAATAATGTTAAAGGACTTGCAATCTCAAGTATATTTGCAATTATGATTCTTTTTTCAGTAGTAATAAGTAAATTTGAAATATTTAAAGCAAGTGGTGGTTGGAAAGTAAGTTGTTTAAGTTTTCTTATTGGGTTTTCAGCTTGGTTCACAGCTGGTTATTTCTCACAAAAAGCCAGTATGTCTTTGCTAAGTGTAGGCAAAAGTGGTTTATTTGCACAAATTAGTTCTGAATTGCCAAGATTTTGGAGTTTTGTTTTAGACACTATTTTTATACCTACAGCAGAAGAAACTTTATGGTTAATTGGTTTACCTTTTGCATTAATATGGGGCATGAATATTGTAGGGGCTAAATGGGCTATATTTTCAAACAAAGCTGTACAATTGATATTTATAGTATTAATTAGTGGGCTTTCATTTGCATTCTTCCATGTTGGTAAATTATTAATAGCTTTTATGATTGCAGCATTTATATTTAGAGGAGTAATGATAGTATTATTATATGGAGATGCTTGGTTTAATATAATTCCTTCTTTATCTATTGTCCCTGCATTTATGGTAGGAGCACACATTGGAAACAATTGGGCAACTGAAGGTTTATGGTCTGGAATAAAAATATTAGCTACTTCACCAGTTGGTTGGTTTATATTGTTCTTACTTCTGATAATAGTAGTGTCTGCTTTAGATTTGTTATTTGAAAAACTATTTGGTCTAAGTGTTGCAGGGAGTGGAGGATAGTGAAATACAAAATATGTTATGTTGTGATACTTATGGTATTTTTAGCACTGTCTATTTCACAACCTATTATGGGAGCAACTACTACTTTTTCAACAAAAAATATAACAGGTGTTGTTGGTGCACCATTTGATGAAGATGAAGTTTTTTTATTATATTTTGATGAAGAAGATTATGATATATCTTTTCAAGTTAGAAATACTACTGGAGCTTCTATTATTGCTGAAACAGACTTAGCAACTTTTGGATGGGCTCAAGATACTGGATTGAATAGTTTTGATGCAGATACATTTGATGACACATATGCATTAGCTTGCTGGGTTGAAATTTCAACAAACAAAGCTACTTATGCTATTGTTAATAAAAATGGCACAACAGAATTAGGTCCTATTTCTATAGGAAGTGATTTAGGTGTAACTCAAAGAAGTGTAGCTTGTAGATGTTATGATAATAATACTTTTCGTATAACAATGGGTGATGTGTACACTGAAGTCTTATCTTCTTATATATATTATAAAAATGGTACAAACATAGCAGGACCATGGGTAGAAGGTGCATATAGCCTAACAAATAGGCAACCAATATCAATGACTAATTTTGGAAATGACAGTAGCGGAGATAGTTGGGTTTACAGAGAAGATGATTATATTTTTTATTCAGTAAGACATAAAGATGGAACTAGTGTTTCTGCAACAGCTCTAGATGCAGATTCAGGAGGAGCTGGTAGAAATATTGAAACAAGTATTGAAGCTTTTGATAATGACAGTGCTATTATTTTAATAGTTGATAGTTATGATAATGATATAAGCTATCATATTATGGATAAAAATGGTTCTACTATTAAAGGAGAAACAGATATTGATACAACAATAACTCATCTATCTTATGTTTCTGCAGGAGTATTAAATGGAACTAAATGGGTTGCAGGAGTTTATGATTCTACTGATGGTGATATCAGCTTTATGACTGGATATAAGAATGGCACAACAATATCATCTTGGGTTGATGTAGATACAAGTGGTGGAAGAGCAGTAAGTATTGTTGCTAATAGAATAGCGACTGGAAACTCTTTATATCCAAATCATTTTGTAATTTTATATAAAAACTCAACTAATAAAGGATTAATGTCCACATATGATGAAAATGGCACAGTCTGGTCTGGCATTGCAGGCAATTCAGCTCCCACAATGACAACTCCTGTATTCAATGAAAGCACTTTATACGGGCATTTAGATGTTAATATAAGCTCAACATATACAGACTTAGATTTAGATTCAGGCACTGTTTTATTTAAGGTAGATGTTGATGGCACTAATGTATATAATAAGACATTTTCATCTGTAGCATCAGGAACTTCACTTACATTTTCTTTAGATTCAGCAAATTATTCTGAAGGTGAAACAGTAAATGTTTCAGTTAATGCAACAGATGGAACAAATCTATCAATTGCATATTTCTCTGTAGTTAAAACTGTTGCTAATTTTCCACCTGATTCAGCAACATTAGTTACTCCAGCAAATGAATCTACAGGATTGACATCTATTGTATTAAATGTGACTGTTGTTGATGAAGATGGTGAAACAATGGATGTTGTATTTTTAAATACATCAAATGATGCTATATTACACACTGCTTCTACAATAACTTCAGGCTCATATGCTAATTATACTTGGACTGGATTAGACAGTGGTGCAACTTATGAATGGTATGTGAATGTAACTGATGGAACTGTTAATACTACTTCATCTAATTGGACATTTTCAACAAATTATAAACCAGTAGTAAATAATGTGACATGGACTCCAACAACAGTCTATACAAATACTTCATCTATTAATATTAAATGCAATATCAGTGATAGTGAGAATTCAACATTAGTGTATTATTATAAAGGATTTTTAAATGATGTATTAAATTTCTCTGGTAATGTCACAGCAGTTGCTAATAATACATTAGCATCTGTATATAATTTAACAAGTTCCAATACAAGCAAAGGACAAAATTGGACATTTAGCTGTGCAGGAGGAGACGGTGATATTAACAGCTCATATACAAACAGCTCTGTATTAACAATTTCTAATTCAATACCTTCTGCACCTGTATTGGCTTCTCCAACAGAAGGTGAAACTTTATTCAGTCTATGGACTTGGTTAAATTATTCTTCTGTTGATGGAGATAGTGATACAATAACATATTATGTATACGGTGATAGTTCAAGTCCCCCAACAACTCTCATCTATAATGGTACATCTGTAAGCTATAATTGGTCAAGTCTTATAGATGGAAACGATTATTATTGGCTTGTTAAGGCTGGAGATAGCTTAGCTAATTCTTCCAATTCAACAATTAAATCTTTCTCAATTAGTGCTACTTCTCCAGCTATTAACATTAATTCTCCATTAAATGATGATTGGATACAGAATACAACTGTGATCATAAATTATACTGCAACTGATTCAAATAATGTTGATACTTGTAGATTATATGGTAATTTTAGTGGTGTTTGGGCATTAAATCAAACTATGACAAGTGTAACTTCTGGGGTTGCAACTAACTTTACACCATTAATATTAAATGATGAAAGTAAGTACTTATACACTATTTGGTGTAATGATACTAATGGAAATGCAGATTATTATTATCAAAATATAAGCTTTGGAGTTGATATAACAAACCCTACATTATCAGTAAGCTCTCCAACATCAAGTGCATATCATGTTCAAACAGTTACTTTATCTGCAGAAGCAAATGATACTTATTTTGACCATTGTTCTTGGTTATTGTATTATGATGATACAAGTACTTTAAAGAATTCAAATACTAGCTGGGATTGTGGTTCTGACATAACATTAACAACACCATATTATGCTGGTGGTTATATATTGTATGTATATTCTTATGATGAAGCAAACAATTCTAATTACACAACAGTTTCATTTACTTCTACAGAAGCAGTAACTGGTGGTGATACATCTTCTGGTGGAGGTGGAAGTACCAGCACTGACATTATTATAATAGACCCTTATGCGAATCAAACAGTGATTACATTTATGCCAGAAGTATTAAAGATTACAATGAGGGCAGGTAAAACAAATACTGGCCAATTTAAAGTAGTTAATAGTAAAATAACAGATGTTAAATTAGCTGGAAGTTTAGAAAGTAATTCAAGTGATTCAGAAGTTTTAGAATGGTTCTCATTTGAAGACAATTTGAAATATATGGAAATTGAAATAACTTCTGCTTCAGGATTACAATCAAATTATATTTATTTAAATTATTATTTTGATGTGCCAGAAGAAGTAAAAGCTGATGTGTACAAATTTAATATTTTATTCACAGACCTTGATGATTTTAAAGAATATTATTATAATATTGAATTAACTATTATAGAACCCACTGATGTTGAATTAACACTTGAAAGAGTTTTATTCAGTATTGGTGATTTTGGTGTAACTCTTGGTATGGTATTATTGCTATCTTTATCATTATTAATTATAAGTTCAGTATTTATATTTAGAACAAATAAATTTAAAAAGTTATTTAAAATAAAAAATAGCAAGAGGAGAACTACATGGGGAGGATAATATTATTATTTATTATTTGTTTATTTCTAATTCCTGTAGTTGTTGCAGAAGAAATAAAAACTATTCCAGCTGAAGGAAATATAGGTGTTGAAATAGGAACAAACTATACTGGTGAATTCAGTGTAGTTAACAATATGAATAAAAGCTTGGACCTTGAAGTACTGGTGAATACTCAGATGAGTGATTCAATGGCAGTCCCTTGGTTCGCCTTTGATAATAACGGCAAATCTATTAGAATAAAAATAGAACCAAATGACAAAGAAAAAATATATTACAATGTTATTGTTCCAGA
>Ga0222667_1000938_pt1 | contig 11019 bp, 15 predicted proteins | sample AntAcemetagen657_FD_179854 | JGI IMG/M metagenome (GOLD analysis project Ga0222667, IMG submission 179854) | Saline water microbial communities from Ace Lake, Antarctica - #657 | ecosystem: Environmental > Aquatic > Non-marine Saline and Alkaline > Saline | place: Antarctica: Ace Lake... | reverse complement strand
AAGAATGTTATGTTTTCCCGCACATATTCAAATATCTGATGGTTTAATTTATATTAGAGATGATAGATATAGGATAATTCATAAAGATAAAGATTATAGATTCGATGATAAAGTATCAATAGGAATATATGCAAATAATTGTTTTATAATTGATGAATTAGAATATGATATTAATAATATTTTTTTAAATTTTAAAAGTTATATAGATTCAAAAGAAAGAGGGACTATATCTAATATATCAAAATTTAAAAAAATGTTATCAGGAGATTATGAAAGAGATGAAGATGATGAAGATATTAATGAAGACGACATTCAAGAAAGATTAAGAATGGAAAAAATATTGTTACAAAATATTAAAGAATTCAAACCCACAATAGAAACTGAAATAAAGAAATTAGTAAAAATTAATCAAATTTAAAAATTATCCAAATAATAATATTTATTATTTCCTCTTTGATTTGTTAAAATATTATCTTTATAATAATAGAATTTGAATGTATCCATATATGGGTTATTATAATCTGGTCCAAAATCTTTATCTATTAATTTAACATTAAGTTTATCTGCATAATTATTCATTGTCATCCAATTATTTAATTCTGCAAATCCCAAAAATGAATATCTATGATGTTCATCAGATGTATAAATTCTATCCATGTAAATTCCTTTATCAGTATCCCATAATAATGCTCTACCTACAATATTATTTGTATGTTTATCATCTCGTTTAATAGCCATTTTACATACTTTTGGGTTTTCTATATAAATATCAAATAATTTTTGATGTTTTTTATGTTTCATACAAGATTTACCAAGTGTTCCACCTTTAGAGTTATTTCTACCATCATACCAATATTTAATGTCTTCACCTTCAACAATTTCTATATTATGTTCTCCTAATCTAGCATCATTTACATACTTATAAATAGTAGACATTTTTTCTATAACTGGTAATTTTATTTTATTTATATCGAGTAAAGTATGTTGTCTGAAAAATCTACCTATTTTCATTTCTTGTCTAAATTTATTATCATATGGATCTAATCCATCTAATAATTTTATTTTATTTTTAGGTAAGTATGATATTGAATCTATGGTATTTGATACATCTAAATAATCTACTATATCATCTGAAAACATTTCAATATCTAAAATATTTTTTAATCTATTTGTAGCATTTTTAATACAACTATATTTTACTTGATTTATTCTTTCTAATAATGCTGTTTTTATAAAAATACTATAACATCTTGGAACTGAATCATTTTTTGAATTTATTTCTTTAAGATTATATAAATAACTACTATAAGGTAAAGCAAATTGAACGTAATAATCATTAACTTTTCTACAGATACAATTGTCCATATCAATTTTATCGTATTTTCCTTTACCAATATACCAAATGTATATATCAGAATTAGATTCATTTATAAATTTTTCAAATTTTCTCACGTATTATATATTAAAAATCATTATCAAATAATTTATCTTCTAACCACTTCTTAATGATTTCACCGTGGCATCTTTTCGGATAACACCAACAGACAAGATTTATTTCTTCATCTTTTTTATATTGATAAGATATTTTTCTTAATTCTTCAATTATAATAGGATCTTTTTCTAATAATTTATATTTTAACCAATCTTCATAATTATCAATAGCACTATCTCTAGATTCTACAATATGTTCACCATAACGAGTTTTTGGTTTATGTGTAAATGGATTTCCAATAGGAGATGGTCTTCCAATATAATAATCATAAGGTGTTTCAATATGATTTTTTTTATTAACAATATTAATCATTTTAGATAGATATACTTTTCTTTTATGTATAAATTTATTATATTTAGGTTTAAATTATAATATATGAAAGTAAAAAATATTTACAGTAAAAAGTTTGATACTAATTATTTATTATCTAAAGAATTATATAATATATGGAAAAATTTAAATTTGGATATTAGTATTTTTAGAAAATTAAAAAATGAAAATAATTATGATTATTTTGATATCGGTAAAATAGGTTATATAAGTTATTTACCTGAAAAAAGAATAGATATAATAAAAGAAAAAGAAATTAAATTTTTCACCAATAATTATAGACAAGAAATGAAAATTGGTAGAATGATAAATCCATATTTAAAACATAATTTAGAAAATATTGTAAATAAATTTAAAACTGAACAAAAGATATTAAGTGGAAATTTTGATATGTTTAGAATTGTAGAAGGTGAAGAAATCAAACATTGGTATGATGGAAAGAATTATTTATATGGTGGTGGACAATTGAATAATTCCTGTATGAGAAATGTAAATTCCGATAGATTTAATCTTTATTCAAAAAATCCAAAAGTTTGTAAATTACTTATATTAGTTGATGAAAGAACAAATAAGTTGATGGGGAGGGCATTGTTATGGAAAACAAAAGATGGTTGGTATTTAGATAGGGTATATACTAGAAATGATAGTGATATGATTTTATATAATCTGTTTGCTCAACATAAAGGTTATAGTACCTTCGGAAATAGAGATGATAGAAATAATAAAATGTCTGTTCAGTTAAATTATTATCCAAGTTGGTTAGGTAAAAAAAATCCATATATGGATACATTTAAATATTTCAATGTTATAAATAATACATTATCCACTAAATATAATCTTTGGAAGAAACCTTTTCGGAGTATTTAGGTACTACTTTATATCCAATCTGTTCAAATCCAATATCAATTTCTTCTACTGAATTACTATTCTTTTTTGAGATAGTTGTTATAAGAGAATTATCATAACATATGACTTTACAGTAATCTAATTGTTTATCAATAATAAAAATTATCCTATTTGTATAATAATTTGTTTTCATTACAAAAATTAATGTAATTAAATTTTCAACATGTTCTGTTTTTAATAAATAATTTTTATTAAATTCTTTATTAAATTTATCTAAATATTTTACAATTATATCTAATCTATTTAATTTAACACATTCAATTATTGTATATGTAAAATGTAAATATATTTTATTTATGTCTCCCTTTACAATCATATTATTTTTATATTTTAATTTTTTATTTGTTTATTTTATATTATATTTAAAATAAAAAATTATGTGTGGAAGTGATATTATATCATTATTATTCTTAGGTTTAGCAATTTACTTTATTTATAGATTAATGAATGGAAATTTTAAATTATCAAGTATAACAGATAAATTTAAAAAAGGACCTCTTTATGAAAATAAAGACATTAAATATAATAGAGATAAAAATACTAAACAAAATGAAATAGATAATATTTTAGATAAAATTAATAAAGTAGGTTATAAAAATTTAACTAACGCAGAAAAACAAAGATTGAAAAATAATTAAAAATTTGATTTATTTAATTTTTTATATTTATAAATAGTATTTATTGAACAATTCATTATTTTAGCAATTTCCTTTACTTTAATATCTCTATTGTTTGCAAGTAATTCTTTGAATATTTTTTTATTTTTTATAGATTTTTCATAAAATGTATCATAATTTAAATCAATAATATCCCATTTTCTATGTAAATATGGTATATTCAATTTTATTATTTTACTTTTTAATACTTTAAGTGTTTTTGTATTTGTAATTGATATATTAGCATATTTTTCATCATCAACTAATTTTGTAGATATTTTGCAATTTTCACCAGTTATTCTAATTATAGTTTTCAATATAAAATCTAAATTATCATACCAATTTTTATGACATTTAATTCTTAAACTAAAATCTTTTCTATTGAATTGATTTCGTATAGAACCATCACCATCTATGAAACCTGTTATAAGACTCAACAATAAATTATCATCATTTATATTTTTAATATTACATGGTATATAAGTTTTATCGTTTTTTATATCAAATTTATCAGATAATTTTTTCATATATTTCGTATCCATTATAGAAATACCTACCCAATCATATTGTTTATTATTAATTGTGGTTTTTCCACAATCTAATTTTTTGTCAAATTTTACATATTTTTTAAATTGCAATAAATGTTTTTCATCTTTTTTAGATATTCTTATTCTAAGTCTATTGTTCATTATATTACCATCTGCCATTATAAACCCAATCCAATAATAAGTTATATTATCATCATTTAATAAGATATCTAAATCTGTAAATCTATTAATATTTCTATATCTTTTCAATCCTAATTTAGCAGATTGTAATTTAATTGCATTCCAACTTCTCGATAATTCATTCGTTAATTTATCTTTTTCCATATTATTATAGTTTTCGATTAAAAAATTATTATTTTTTTCAGTCCATTTTAGTTTTATCATTGTTTTATTTAATTTTTTTTGTATATTTGTATATATAAAAATTAAAATATGATTTTTTACAACTGATACACATTATATAAATATGAATGTAATAAAAATACAATACCCAGAAAAATTATTCTTTACATCAGATTCTCATTTTGGTCACAATGCAATTCTAAAACACGCAGACAGACCATTTTCAGATATCAAAACACACGATGAAGGTCTAATTGAAAAATGGAATGAAATAGTACCTCCTGATGGGATAGTTGTACATCAAGGTGATTTTGCTATGAAATTAAAATCCAGTAAACTAAAATGGATATTAGAAACCTTAAATGGAACAATTTATCTTGTAAAGGGAAACCATGAACAAGATATTATGAAAAAATCTTGGGCAAGAGAATATTTTGAAAATATTCAATTGAGATATGATATCGAAGTAATGGATAAAAATGGAAAATTTAAAACTAAAAACAGTGTTTTTAATGTTATTATTGCTGACCACTTTCCTTTATTATCATGGAATAAGAAATTTCACGGAAGTTATCACACTTTTGGGCACACGCATGGTAATTTAAAAAGTCACCCTGATTGGAATGCATATGAAGTTGGTGTGGATGTAAATGATTATAGACCAATAAGTTATTATGAATTGATGGAAATTTTTAATAATAAACAATTAGATAAAAAAAAACCTGATTAAATTTAATCAGGTTTTTTTTAATTTTTTTTTTAACAATCACATTTCCCATAAGTAGTTTTACCACATTTTGGACATTTTGATCCAAATTTTTTTACACTTTCTTGAATTTCTTCTTCTTGTGATTCATCATCATAATATGTAGAATATTCATCTTCTTGTATTTCTTCTTCTTGTACATCGTCTTCATCTTCATCTTCATCATTTTTATAATATTGTTGATTCCAATGTTTTAAGAAAAAGTCATCGTCTCCACCATTTGGTTTATAATGATAAGCACTACCAAATGATACTTCTTCTTTATCATATGTTTCTGATAACCATTCTCTTATTTTGATTGATGGATTAAAATTTGAAAAGGAAGATAAATCAGCAGATGCATAAATGTAATCAATAGCTGGAAATTCTGAATAATTCATATTTTCTATTTTCATTATCCAATATTCTCTTTTATGAGAATATTGTCCATTATTAAAATGACCATGATCCATATAAATAACATCTTCATATTTATTTAAAATATAATCGATAATTTTATCGTCTGCAACACCTTTGTTATTTCCATAAAATCCATATAGATAATAAATTTCTTCGTCTAATTTTGTAATTATAGGGAATACATTATGGTCCAACATTTGTTTTCCTTTAAAAAACATACGTCTACCTTCAATCAAACCATTGTTATTTATATAAACAAAACATGATATATTATCGATATTATCTATGTAAATTTGAAATATGTCCATATCTACTTTCATTTGATATTTACAATTGAAATTTGCACAAGAATACCCAAAATTGCGTGATAATTTATAACCATCATAAGCATTTACTATATCTTCACCTTTTAATTCAATAACTTTTGACATTTGTTTTATTTGTTTTTTTTTATATATATTATTTTAATTATTTAGAAATTTTAGAATATCTTGTTTAATTACACCATTTTTATCTGTAACATAAACCATATCGGTATGATGTAAGAATAGAACATCTTTGTCATCAAAAAATAATGTTCTCATATAAAGTATAGCATTAGAATAAGTTAGAATTACTTCGATTTGTTTATCTTTAATATCTATATTAATATCATTTTTTAATTTGTAAAATCTATTTGATATACCAAATTCTAAATTTTTGATAAAGAAATTAAAAATTTCAAATTTATTTTTTATAAGATGTTCATTTATAATATTTTCCAATTTCGAATAAGATTCTATTGCTATTCCAGATGTAAGTATCATATTACAGATTTTAAGAATTCTAATTTTTCTATTTCTGTTTTTTCAGGATTATTTACAAATTCTAAAATACCATAAGATTTGAACATTTTTTCATCTAATTTATCCATTTTATGTCTTATAAGAAATTCTATTTTAGAATTGAGTAAATTTAATTTGGTTTCTAATTTTTTAGATTTTTTGATTAAATTTTCTTTTTTATTACTTACTATTTTTAAATCATTAGGATAACAACTATTCCCACAAACTATAGTTGGGTTATTTGTATTTGCTAATTGTATCATATTACTATGCATACTAATTATAATATATGTTTCACCAACCATATAATTATGTCCTGATGTGTTACTAATAATTTGAACTTTGTTTCCTATTTCCATATTTTTAAATCCTTAATGTTTTTTTATCTATTGTTTTAAATGTATCTAGGTATGGCATATCAGATGGTATTTTTTTAAATTTTACAGTTTTGGGTTCATTTCTATTTTTATAATAATGACCAAATTTCATTTTTTCTGCATATATTGAATATAAATGCAAATCTTTATCATATCTACAATATGGTCTATCAATATAAATTCCATTATTTGTTATCCACATTAATGCTCTACCTGCAATTTTATTACCTTCTCTAATAACAAGTAATTTTATTTTACTTGGGTTTTTTATATATAATGTTAATTTATATTTAGATGCATCAGTCATACAAGAACCATTTAAACTACCTCCACCAAAAACATAATTTTTTCTTTGATAACAATCCCATATTTCATTACCATCAACTATATCAAATATTTCATCAATACGTCCCATTTCTATTTTGAAATATGTTTTATATTGATTAACTAAATTTTCAATTGAACTATCATCAATATATAATATTTCTTTTAAAAATCTACCAATTTTCATTTTATTTCTATGATTTTCCCAAATATCTCCACCTTTGAATTTTATTTCATTTACTTTATTAGTGGGGGTAAATGTAATAAAATTTTCACTATCGATATCTAAATCCAAATACGACATATTATGTGTTATAATGGTATATATTCCAATGTTTTTAAATATTGTTAATAATCTTTTTGATATATTAGCCTGTTCCATTAAAATGTGTTTTTTAACATATTGATATTGATATTATTAGACATTGTATTAATTATTTTACTAATCTTTTTTTCTTTATCTTTATCATTTGAATTTAAAATATTAATTAGATACCAAGACATAAAATTACTATCATTAAATTCTTCACAATTTGTTTTATTCATATAATCCAATTGTATTTTCATTAATTTTAATTGTTCTACAACTTCTTTTTTTAGTTTTTTTAGTTCTTCTAATGTCATTGCAAACAATTCAATATCAGTTGTAAATATAGCATTGCCTCTGATTCCATTTTTTACTAATTGAAACCATCCATTTCCATAATTATGAATAATATCATATCCTTCTCCTATAACATAACTATGATCATTAGTATTTCTTAAAACTTTAATTTTTGTTCCTATTTTAAATTCCATATTTTTTTTTATTATTCAATATTACTAAAAATAAATTAAAAAGAAAAACAATTTTTAATATATAAAAAAAACATATGTAATAAATGCAGTATATAAAAACATTTGAAACATTCGATATAACAAAATATTTAGATGAAATTAATAATTATCAGTTATTGGATTTAGATCCTTATGATGAAGAAGATTGGGATGAATTAGAAGAAGGTGATATTGTTTATATGATGGATAAGTATATGAATATAAATTTTGAAGTGTATGATGGAACACAAGATATTAACATAACTTATCACAAATTAACAAGAAATTCAATATTACAAAGTTTAATAAAAATGAGAAATAGACAAATTACTCGTAATAAATTAGAAACCGAAAAAATTTTTAGAATAATTGCAGAAAAAAGAAGAGAATTAGATAAAAATATACAGAAAATTTTAAAAAAAGGTAAAGTAGAAAATTCTAATAAAATTATCACATTAGAAGATATTGAAAATTTAAAAGTATCTGAATTCTTTTTATATAATATTTTATCAAAAAAAGGACAACCTATTATTGTTAAATATAAAGCAAAAACTCATATGACAAAAGAATCTAAAAAAGAAGATCTTTTTTTAGATGAATGGTGGGATGAAGTTGAAAAGTATAAAGGACAAGTGGGTTTATCTATAGAACAAATAACAGATAGTGAAGGAGAAGAACCGTTACAACAAAATTATTATTTTCCACAATTGAAATTTTTAATTGATGAAGGTGAAATTGTTATTGAATCACCGAATGTTATAAATGAAATATCAAAAGATATTAAAAGAGTTATAAATGTCGATACAAAAGATTTGATGAATAAAGTAAAAAACATTAATGGTGATTTAAAATCAGGTAACAATTTAATGAAACGAAAATTAAAACAAATAGAAGATAGATTTCCAGACATAAAAAAAACCTGATAAATTTTATCAGGTTTTTTTATTCAATTGGGTTTTTACTATTTCTTTGATTTTTTTATCATTGCCTTTAATTCAGTTACAGATTCACCGAAATCGAATTCCAAATATTTTTCTCTAAGACTTTTTAATTCTATTCTTTGTTTTTCTGATTTTTCAATTCCATCTCTGTATTGTTTTCTAAATTTATCAATTTGGGCTTTCATTTCATCATTTGTATTATCTACAATTCTATTTATAAATTTATCATACAAATCAATTTTTCTTGTTATGTATGTTTTATCATCTGGATTTCTTTTAGTTTTTAAAAGAAGATGTCCATTTGTTTTTAATTTTTCATAATTAGCTAAAATATAAGGACCTTTTTCACCAGTTTCTTTATTAATAAAATTATAACCATTTTTATCATCAGGTTTATCAGATAGTTCGGATATACCTATATTTATTGATATTACACCTGTACCTTGATTTTTCTTAGTTTTAATTATAACATATTCATTATCTTTCAAATTAATATCTTCAACTTTTGGAAATTCATCTTCTGATTTCATTTCCTTTTTAAGTGTTATAACTTTGGATTCTATTTGATTAATATCACTATCTGTTTTTCCTAATTGTCCAGATAAATTTTGTACTTTACTGTGTAAAAATTTTCTTACAACTTCGTGAATGTTTTTATAATATTGACCAAATTTAAAATCATTAACTAATGATACTATAATTGAATCTTTATTAACCTTTATAGATCTAGTGTCAAATTGTTTATTATTGATATTAGCTGTTGAATTTTCATCAATAACAATATTTTTACCAATTAATTCACTATCTGTTGAATCTTTAATATCCAATGTAAATTTATCACCTTTGTATTTTGCAATACCGACACCTGGATAAATTGTATTGTCTTTAGACACAAAAAAGTAAAATGCGTCGTCATTTTTTATTTCATATTCATCCCAATCTTCTTCACCATAAGGATCAATGTCTCTGTATTTTAAAGATGTGTTGAAATTTTCGTCTAATTTTTTCATATTAAAACTTTATATTTTTTTATATATATTAAATAAACTTAATCATTTTTTATCAAAAATAAAAATTATTAAATCTTTTATTTAATATTCAAATATAATATATAAATTATGAATGAACAAGAAATTTTAGAAAATATTTCTAAACAAACTACTTATAATAAATTAATATGGTATGTTGATAAAAAAGCACCATCTTCTATACATTATGTTAGTTTTTTTAATATTACACTATTTAAAAGAATTGTTATTAGATTTAATTATTACATTCCTACTAATAGTTCTTTTTTATCTATTAAAATGGTAAATAAAAATAAAATTAAAAAATTATACACATTTTATACAAATGAATCTGGAAATGATTTAAACACACGAATTTATTTACATAAAATTTATAATATAATAAAAAGTAGTTATCCTGGGAGATTACCTGAAAGATATAAACATAAAACTTAATTCTCTATATCTTCAATTACTGATAATTCAATATCGACAAGTGTAACACCATATTCATCATTTAAATGTGAATTTACCCACTTATCATATTCTGTTTTTTCTTTATATGTTTTTAATTTATTAATATTTTCGATATCATATATAATATATTCATCACCATTTTCATTATAACCATATAATTTAGTAATATCATATCCTGAACCATCACCTGGATATCCTGAACCATCATTATCATACATAACAGCTTCTTCACCACCATCATAATCACCTTCAACAACAAAATCACTACCATTTACAGTAACTTTTAAACCATTAAGAGGTATATCTTCATATGGAACTTTATATTCTTCGTATATTTTTAGATGTTTCATATCTTTTGAATTATTTTTTAATTTATCTATAAATAATATTCCATTTAAATGGTCGTATTCATGTTGAATTATTATAGATTTATAACTAGAAACCATTTTTCTTTTTAATTTTAAATTTTTATCATAATATTTTATTTTAATTATTTCATCTCTTCTTACACTACCTCCTCTATTTGGAACACTTAGACATCCTTCATAATTTATAGATGTTCCTATTCCTTCTATAATTTCTGGATTTATATATACATGTTCTTGAAAATTATATTTAACTATAAATATTCTATATGGTATACCAACTTGAGGTGCAGCTAGTCCCACACCAGTTGAAGAATTTAAGGTATTAAATAACTTCACAAGAAATGATATATAATATATTAAAATGGTAAAAAACGGATATTTTATATTACTATATAGATATATGAAATTAAGTGAGTGGGCAAAAAAGAATTCGGTAACATATAATA
>Ga0222667_1000934_pt1 | contig 11027 bp, 19 predicted proteins | sample AntAcemetagen657_FD_179854 | JGI IMG/M metagenome (GOLD analysis project Ga0222667, IMG submission 179854) | Saline water microbial communities from Ace Lake, Antarctica - #657 | ecosystem: Environmental > Aquatic > Non-marine Saline and Alkaline > Saline | place: Antarctica: Ace Lake... | reverse complement strand
TTATAAAGATGTTAGAACCGAAACTTGGAATCCGGTCCCCGCCCCGGCCCCCCCGCCCCCTACATCTTGTGCCATTATCCCAGGGGCCGATAAGTTTTATTATGTCAACCTTACCTGATATCAACCACTTACACGTACACTACTCAGAAGCAGGGCAACAGAGCATGTCATACTGTGTCACCTTGACCATGCCTTGCCCATACTGTGTGCCTGATACATGTATACTCATTATAACCTACTCATCCTTAACATCCTCGTACTCCCCGTCCTGAACACCCTCATCCTGCCCGGTTAGCATGCTAAGATTGCCGCCAAGGGCCGCCAGGACACCCGGATTGACTGTTTGCACCCTGTTGTCATTGTAGACGTTGACCAAAAACTGATTGGTTGCGTGCGAGGGTGATAACCCCATTATCTTATGATATTCCTTTATAGCATCCAGCCTGATCTTGTTGTCGGTATCATAGCATAACTTGAGAAACCCCTTGGCGATACCCTTGGCGTGGGCTGCATAGATACCGAATATGCCTGTCAATAGCTCTTTGATCTGTTTATCTTGTAAGACCCTGGTTACCCTTGCACCTGATAGGCCCACCGCTTTAGCTGCATCTCTTTGTGTCATGCCGGCTGATACAAGGCCAGCGATCTTAGCGTCTCTTTTGAGGTTATTAAGGTTTGCCATAGTTTAACGTGGTGTTATAGGTTACCGGGTCTCAATAGGCTCCGGCCTGTTATCTGATGTTAGTTCCGCGTGCTATCCTGTTGACCCGGTTGTTGAATTAAGATAATCTTCGATTTCTCCTTGCCACTGTGGAGACAGCATAATTGCCTTTTGCCTGCTTGGATCAAAGCCAGGGTATTGTTGCGCTGCTATTTTATCAATAAGATCACCATAATAGGCTTGGTCATGTGGCACTACCCAGCTGTAAAAGATAAGCGGGGCAGGTGGCTGATCCTCAATTAATACCCTCATCTCTTTTAATGTTTCAAGAGTTAGCGGTTTTGGCTCTGTATCATAGTATGTAGATGTATTGCCGTATGTCATAGTGGTGTTGTCCCGTAACCTGTCATTTCTTCTTCTTCCCAGTGTTCGGCCTCTTCTTGTCTCTTGTCCAGGAGGGCGAGTTCAGCGTCTAAATCAGTCACGTTTCCGTGCTCAATATTGTCAGTACTTAGTAGGTTGCCGTTATCCACTTGCCGAAAAGGGTAATCTGGTTGTTTTTGTTCATCTTTTTGGGTGTTTTTGGGTGTCTCGTGTACGATATAAGACCTCAAATCAGCACTACAATCAATCTTTGTTGGTTGACGCATATCCTTGTATCCCTTGCTAATTGTGCATTGATTAACGCCTCTCACAATATCTTGATTTGCTTTGCACAAATACTATTAGCACATTAATAATATGTTTGTCAAGGACCAGTTACCACATTATCTTTTACCAAAGGACCAGTTACCACATTATCTTTTACCAAAGGACCAGTTACCACATTATCTTTTACCAAAGGACCAGTTACCACATTATCTTTTACCAGCCGTTTGTGGTCCCCCGCTTTTTACCCGTTTTTAGGGTTTTTGGCGGTGCACTGATAATCTTTGCTCAATCTTGTCGTGATAATAGCATCGTGATCCTGTGCACGCTGGTTGACTACATCGGTATCCCAGGGCTGTAATTGCCTTGCATTGCGGATACCCCTGCTTTAAGTACTCGGGAGCGTTCCACCAGCCATCAGGATCGACTTTCTTTGATTTGCTCATACTCTGCTATTCCTCAATAATTGTAGTTTAGTTTTGGCCTCCACAATATCTTGATTTAGTATGTGTAAATACTATTAGCACACAAAATATGCAAATGTCAAGGACATTCTGTTGTTATGGCATGATACTTACCGTAGGGTTATCAAATCTCATGCCAAAAACAGGGAAGAAGGAGCAAAGGAGAGTTACTATGGGTAAACGCTAAACCAAGGGTAAACGTAAATAAGCATTTTCCCGTAACTTATTGTTTTTCCAGTATATTAGGGGAATTCTACATTATGTGGTTGTTACCGCGGGGACCACAAGGCAATTTACCGCGGGGATTACCCATATTTATTTGATATCCCTGGGGGTCCCCTTCGCAAATCACAGCAAATCGGCGTATAAATGCGATATTCTATAATCTTAGTTGATAACAGTTCAGACCATGGCTTTAATCGCTTGAGATACGGCTTGAATGGGTTATCTGAACCTTGCATTGATTATTTGTTTAGATTATAAAGATAGTCAAGATTAACCACTAACCGGAGGACATCATGGATTATCAAAACGCAACAGTGCCAGAGCTCAGGAAGGAAATCAGGGCGCACAAGGATATTATGGTTGATAATAATATCAGTGCTACTGATACGGTTTATTTGTCTAAAGATCAGTTGATATCATTATTAAATGGCAGTGGCCTTGCCGATAAGATTGCGGCTCCAAAAAAGGATAATGGGGACTTAGCAGCTATTATCGCACATGCTATTGAGGGACACATTGACATTAAGTCCCCGCTGAATGAAGACCGGGTTATCGAATTGATCAAAGAAAATCTCAATATCAAGCCTATCATTATCAAAAACCCGGAAACAGGGGACATTAAGGACATAGGCGTACAGCACAAGATTTTCGCTGATATCCTAAAGCTTGTTAGCATGCGAATTGACTTGATGCTTGTAGGCCCCGCAGGAAGCGGCAAAACTACAGTTTGTGAAAGTGTCGCGGAAGCGCTTGACCTGCCATTTTACTTTATTCCGGTGGGACTTCAAACTACTAAAAGCGATTTGATTGGATATCGCGATGCTAATGGAAACTACGTGGGAACTCATTTAAGATCAGCATATGAAAATGGCGGCGTGTTCCTTTTAGACGAAATTGACGCGGGAAACCCGAATGTCCTAACCGTTATTAATGCTATGTTATCGAACGGATTAGCAAGTTTCCCGGATGCTATTGTAAAAAGACATGCTGATTTTGTATTTATAGCCGCCGGGAACACATATGGCAAGGGTGCTGACAGGCAATATGTAGGGCGTAACCCGATTGACGCGGCCACATTAGACCGGTTCGCAGTTTTGGACTTTGACTATGATGAGGAACTCGAAAAAGCACTTTGCGCCGATACTAAGTGGGTTTCAAGGGTTCAGGATATCAGGACCGCTGTTGATCTATTAAAGGAAAAAGTGGTTGTAAGTCCCCGCGCGAGCATAAAGGGCGCGAGCGCATTAAAGATGGGTTTTGATCGAAGTCAGGTTGAAGACATGCTAATTTTCAGGGGTGTTAATCACGAAATCAAAAACAGAATCCTTGCACAAGTGGAAGGTAACTAAAAATGAGAACTACACATAAAAAAGCGAACGCCAAGTTACATAAAATAGAGTTTGATGATTATCAGGACATACTTAATTACTTAGCTGATTATGATAATCCTAATAGCAACGCCCAAACTTATGACCGGCCAGAGTTTTGCAAGTTTAGTTTTGATCAGGCTCTTGAAATGTTAAAATCAGGCTGGCCGGAGGGTGTCAAAGAAGTGGCCGATATCACGGAAACCATAACGGATAAGATCACGCGGGACGCGGCCACAACAGTATCATACGACGTAACCGGAGACTTTTTAGATGTAGGGACTTACTTGACAGGTCAACCGGAATGTTGGGGACTAATGGAAACCATTGAGGGGCCGAAAAATGAAATAGATATAATCGTAAATGTAACTTACAGCTATAGCGTAAAACAGGAAACCATTTATAACAGGGGCGCGGCAATTACCGCATTGATTGACCAGCTACAAAAAACCCATTTTGTCAATGTCAAGTTTGTTCAGAGGGTTGATGATAGCGGGTCTTTTAATGGCAAAGACTTTGAACTTACCTTTAACGTGAACACTAAAAATGATTATAGCCGCGACCTTATCGCTTTTTATGCGGCTAACAGTAGTTTTTTGAGACGTCTTATCTTTGCGATTGAAGAGAAATATTGCAAGCGCGACCGATGCGGAAGCTATGGATGCATCGTAAAACCCGATGGAATAGACGCTAAGAACACGGTCTATTTTAAAGAAGTCACAAATGATTCACAGTGGAACACGCCGGAAACGGCGGCGGCGGAAGTCAAAAAGCTAATCGAAGAGTATAGCACGCAAATAGCATGCTAAAACAACTAAATGGAGGGTACAAAATGGGGAACACACAAAAAGAATGGGAAGTAATTGACAGCTACACGGCAGAGGAAGCGATTAACGACGGGATGTTAGTTGATGTTTCCGAAATGGCAAAGGAAGCGGGGTTCAAGTGGCCTGTACGGATCACAAGGGCACTGTTTGACACCTGTACGCCGCCTAAATCAAACAAGGTTGAATCTTTCAATGGTAGGTTGTGGGATGTCCTCTTTTTGGCTCGCATGGCGATTACAAGGGCACCAGAGGGCGAGAACTTAATGACTTACAAGGTTAGGATAGGCAGAAAAAACTATACTTTGTGGGCCTGTATTGATGGAACATCCGGCCCGGCAATTCATATCATGCACCCGGAAGACTATTAACCCCTTAACGGCCCGCCCGGAGCCTATCCGGGTGAAAGGATGATAACGTGACAAACCACAAAACAGTATCAATTATCAAGATGCCAATAGACTTATGGCGTAAGCTCAAAGCAAATGCGGCCATGAAGGGCTTGCTCACACATCAATATGTGATTGACCTGCTCAAGAGGGCGGTTAAGGAAGAGGATAACAACTAACAAGGAGGGAATGACAATGGGAATCCAAGTTTATGAGAACGGTATCCATCGAGACACCAACGTATATGGTAAGAATGTTTATTTGGGGCAAGGGCAGGGATGCGGGACTATTTGGTTTAAAAATGTTCCCTCGGCAAGATGCGCCTTTGAGCAAGGTGGAGTTAAAGCGGGACATGATTTATTTGATTGTACAAAATGTGCTTGCCATTATTCAATCTCTGACCTAAAGCGAAGGCTATATCCAGAATATGCTTGCCATAAAATGAAAGAAGGATACGCTCAGTCTTTTGAGAGAAAAGACCTTTAACCCTCTATCCCCTGCGCCCTCGTAACAGGGCGTAGTAATAGGCGGTTAAACATTAAACAGGGAGGGGATGACATGGAACATACAAAAGGACCATGGAGACAAACAACATCAACGGTATATGATCAGATTGAAACGGCAGACGGTGAATTGATTTGCTTCCTTGGGATGAAAGAAAACTCCAAGGCCAACGCCCGGCTAATAGCAGCGGCACCGGATCTGCTGGCAGCTTGTGAATTAGCCGCAAAATATGTATCAAAGATGGTAGCCGATGACGTAAAAACGGCAATGCCACCGATTATTGCCTTAAACCGTATAGAAGCAGTTATTAACCGGGCAAAGGGGGAATAATGGAAAAAGGCGAAAGAGTACACGTTCGGGAATCCAGCCGGGTTGTCAGGCAGGCATGGCGTAAAACGGGAGTAATTGAAGATGTTAAGCTGTTTAACGGGGACGCCAAGGCGAAGGCATTTGTGGTCTTTGATGATTCCGTTAATGCCCCTTGGCCCGTCAAAGGGCTTTGGTTGCCCCTTGAAGTGCTTAGCCCTTGACTTTTGGGGCTCGGGGTGATAAGAGTAGAACTTTAGATCGGGCCATGAACGGCCAACTATTACAAAAGCCCCTCTTGGTCATTTGGAGGGGCTTTTTTTATCTGTTTATCGTCAGGGGACACAGCTCGTAAGATCCAATCGTAATAGCAGCCTCGGACCCACAGCAATTATATATGCAAATCCGGTTCATCCCTGAAACATAAGACCTGCTAAAAAAACATATTACTGCATCCGCATTGTTAGCCCTCCATAGAGCCAAACCTCCGATAAACGATAACGCCAGAACGATAATCAGCAGCTTTTTCATAATTAGGCACCCCCCCACTTAAACGCATAAACAGAAAGGAGGGAAATGTCAAGCTAAATCCAACTTTTAACCCCCCACTATTTCCACTAAAGTCCTCGGATTTTTAAGATCATGGTAAAGCCTTGACCCGTCCCATGAGATAATTTGCTTGTCGTTTTCGTACACAAGGCCCTCTAAACAATCACCCACGCTCTCTAATGCCCCTGAGAGGTCCGGTTGTTGCCCCTTGTAGTACGCTAACACCCTGGCAACAATGGGTATGGTCAACGGCTCAAATCCGAATTTTAATTGCAACATGATAGCCTTACGGGCCTCCTTCTCCCATTTTAGATAGGCACTCGATGGTATTATAAATTTACGTTTTCCCCGGCCTACAATCCGCTTGCTGTTTTTCTTTGACCGGATAGACCCAGGGAGAGTTAGGTTTATCATTCATCCCTCCATTTTAAGTTGGGTTATCCTTTCAAAGTGTGGCTCAGTCATTATAAGGGGCCAATATTCAACAATTTTATAGGTTGAGATTGATCTTGGTTCTAAAACTTTAGGGTTTGGGTCGTGGACTTTCTTGCCATCCCAAAATACGGCATGTAATTCATTTTCAAACCTTTCAGACCAGACCGTAAGTAAGGCCGGACGGTTTTCCAAGGGAACACTAAAATCAATGCTGTTATTTTTTCTTAACTCAAAATAATCGTCTTTTTTGGGTTCACTAAATCCGGCAAAAATAGAGACATAAATACCATGATGGGCTAAAAAGATTATGACATCATCGGCACAAAGAGGGGCATCGCTATTAAACCAATCTATGACATATTCGACTGTCTCATCCGTTACCATTGCCAACACAGCATGTTGACACGTTCTATTTGTTGGTTGTTTTATGGTTTCCATCATTCACCCCTCCATCGTTGGTGTTTCTATTGCTTTTCCGATTTCTTTATCCTCCACACCTTATACGCAACCCGCAATAGCCGGTTTTTCCTCTGCAAAAACATCATCTTGCAACCAAAAAAATCAACCCATGAGTTTTTATTATGCCCGCCCTCTGTTGGTTCCAGGCTCATCACCCGCGGTTCTTTCTCGCGGAGCTTGTCAGCCATTAAAGCTACTAACTGCCCAATATTACGGTTTTTTACGCTAATACGTATGTCTATTTTACGTGGTTTTTCTATTTTATTCATGGCTTAACCCTCCCTTCCTCTAACCTCTCGCAAGTTTTCGTTATTATCTGCTTCACAAAATCCGCATAAGCCAGTTCTTCCTCCGGGGTCATATACGTTCCTTGGAATGGGATTAGCTCCCGGAAATAGGGCCATAGCTCGATGGTTAGTTGGTTTATGCGGTCCTTGGTGTGCATCTCTCCCTCACAGCCACTTTACGGGTTTGTTGGTTTCCTTCGCATACGGCACTTCAAATTCATTAATCCCCACGCTCTCATCCCGGCCTATCATGTCGGCAATCCAGACATCGGTTGCCCAGTCAATCCACTTCTTATCAATCTTCATCCAAAACTCATGGTCACCTGGGACATTGCCATATTTGGCTATCCCGTGACTGTGGGCTATCGGAGAGAAAAACAGATAATCCGGGTATTCCCGCATCAACTCCGCAACGATCTTGCAAACTCGCTGATACCTCAGACGCATGACTTCCGGGCCCGGGTCTGAGTATGGTGAGCAGATATAGATTTTTTTCATGGTTTTACCTCCGCCCCACATACAGGGCATTTACCGTCTTTTAAATCCTTCTCTGTGAATTGCTCTTTACAGGAAGGGCAGATAATGTCCTTTGTCTTCTTTTTAACACCGTCTTTTTTTAACCATGCTCTAATAACCCGATTATGATCTGTGTATTTTTTAATTCTTTTAGCGGGGGCCGTTCCTATGTAATTATCAAGATCCTCTATTTCGGATTCAATAATCTTTTCCCCAAAATCAGAAATAAGTCTTTCATATTCTTCGGATGTGAGAAAAACGTAGTCTTTGAATTTTTCTTTTTCTTTATATATTTCTTTTTCTTTACTTATATCTTTCTTGTTTGTGTTACTTGCCTGTTCCTTGCCTGTTACTTTGCCTGTTACTTTTATTCCATTGCTCTGGTAAGACTCCCAATTGACAACGCTTACAACGCTACAATGGGTGTTACTTTGCATGTTCAAATTTTCCATGTTTTTTAATTTCAACATTCGCTTAAAAACGGTTGAGGGATTCATCCCCAATTCTTTCGCTGCCTTATTTCGCCCAAAAATAAATTGCCCTGGCATGACTTTTATCTCAGATGTTCCCCGCCCCGTATTTACTGGCACCCATTTTTCTTCATGGTTCGCTTTCATTAAACACCACGTCCAAATCTTCCAAAGCCCTTCGTTTTTAAAAACCCTTGAATCAAGGGATTTGCGGTGTAATTTGACATACCCTCTATCCAAGGTTAATCCTTCCAGGTCATCATAAACCGATCAAACCAAAGTTCGTCTTTCCATGTCCCGGTATCACGGCCTTTCTTCCCAAAGATTTCCGCTTTCGGGTCTTCCGGGCCACGTTGCAAATCCATCACCACATCCGCATGATTGAAAATATCCCTGCTCTCCTTTGCTTTCCCTTCCTCGTTCACCTGTGAAAGAATTAACATTGGGACATTCAAGTCTTTAGCTAAAAAGTTTAAATCAATGCTTATATGAGATATTTCAAGGTGCCGGGATTGTTGCTTTTTTATAGATGAGGTGAGTTGAAGGTGGTCAATAATAATAAGGCTTATGGGATGTTTTAAAGCAAAAGATTCGCAAAAGGCGGTGAGGTTTTCAATGACTTGATACCGGCTATTGTCCAATAGAATCAGGTTCCCGGCTAACTCATTTGGGGTCCGGCTTATTATCCTCTCCCACTCCCCTTCTTCTCTAATGTTTCCGGTCTGCAATCGGGTCAATGGGATTTGAGACTTCCGGGAAATACGCCTATCTGTGAGAAAATCACGGTTGGATTCAAGGGTAAAATAGAGGACTTTCTTGCCCGGTTCGGCATCAGCCACGTTGTCGGCAATATGCAGGGCCAGGGAACTCTTGCCGGTCTGTGATTCCGCCTGCAAATAATAGGTACATTGTGGCTGCAAGCCCCGTAAATGGCTGTCAATAGCATTGAAGCCAGTCAAGACCCCTGTGGTATGGTCGCCCCTTGAACGTGCCTCATACACATCAATGCGGCGTGATATAATGGAATTATTGCTCTCTATCTCTTCCGGTTGTTGCCCCTCAATGGTCCTAATCCCTGATTTATGCGCTGCCAGGGTTTCCTCGGTCTGGTCAAACGTGTGATAAGCGGCCTCTGCCGTGGTAGCACATAGGTTTATCAACTGCCGCCGCCGGGACAGGTCTTTCAGGGTTTCCAGGTGCCTCTTGAGGCCCACGGAGACACTGACCTGCTCGACTAAAGAGATAACGTATTCCTTCCCCCCGCACTTCTCCAAAAGCTGTTTGCTCTCCATATCCACGCACACGGTTGATATGTCGGTATCATCCCGGAGATCGTAAATTGATTGGCAGATATGCTCGTGGGTTTCTTTGTAAAAATCGGAGGGTTGAAGGACGTTTTTAACGACCGGAATAGCTGTGGAAGGCCGTAACAGCATGGCCCCCAGGACAATTACCTCTGTGTCGATGCTATGCGGTGGCGGTTTTGGGTTCATCCAACTCCTCCGCCTGCCCTAACAGCATTTCCTTCCGTTCCACAAAAGCCTCATAGGTCATATGTAAGACTGCCGCTCGTTTCCGGTCGTCTGTTTCTTCGGGATCTTTTTCCATAATAACCTCCAAACTGAAAGAGCGCTTGCCAGGAAGTGGGTAGGTGTACAATGAACACCTTCTGGCCGTCTCCGGTTCAGAACCCCTGGCAAACGCTCTTTGGATTTGCAGATTAACATTTTCATTGTATTTTACCTTCCCCTTTCATACTCTCATCCCCGGCGGTTGTCAAGGGATTTCTCGCCCGTGCCTGGAAGTTGAATATCAAATAAACCCTGTTGCTGTTTTCCCTTAAAAGTTTTCGGGAACCCATATTTTTTGATATCGCTTCGGAATAGCTCATTTCTTTCAATCCATTCCGTTGCCTTTAAGTAGAAATCTTTTTTAAATTCAAACCCATATGCCTTCCGGCCAACATTATTAGCTGCAACTAATGTTGACCCACTGCCAGCAACCGGATCAATCACGACTTCACCCGGATCAGTAAAAATCTGTATTAATTTTTCAAGTAACTTTACTGATTTTTGGGTAGGGTGAATTTTCTCATAAAGTTCATCATGTTTATCCTTTTCAACATCAATAACATTGAAAACCATCTTGCCGCTATTGTTAAATTTCGGGAGCTTATTACGATACAAGACCAAGCCATATTCAGCATTCCCAACAATCCGCATATTGGCTTTTAATACCTGAGCGCTAAAGTTTTTTCTAAATACAAGGTTGATGTAGCCATTTATTCCATATGCTTTTGCTTTTTGGATCAGCTCAAATTGTTGCTCAAATTCACAAAAAAGTAACATCGCCGGTGCCGCTCCCTTTTTCTTTGGTTCTTTGCGTATCATTTTAGAGCAAAAATGAAGAAATTCACTAATCCTGAAATCCTTATCTGTACTAAAAAATTCCTTTCCAGCCAGCTTGCTTTCACCGTTTTTGTTGTCTCCATCAATATACCAGCTCGGGTTTGAACCATAGGCGTTTTCCCCAATGTTGTATGGGATATCAGCAATTACCAGTTGAGCTTTCGGTATTTGATAGCTTTTGTAATTCTGAAAATGATCATTTATTAACACGATATCTCCTCGCACCTATGCACCAAATAAACATCCAGCACCCTCACTTGTGTCGAATCAGGATACGGCACGAGCCGTCGGGCGGGTTTTTCGTCAACGACTATCTTTTTCATTATGCCCTGTTTGTCGAAGATCCGAAACCATTTTACCGTTGACCCGCATTTGCATTTGCTCATCTTGCCCCTTCCTGAGTAGATAATTATCGTATGTCATGCCGGTGTTTTTCGCCTGCTTCCGGTCGTTCACCTCACGCCTCTGCGCCCATGCTGGTCCCCATAATTCTTTAGCCATCAATTCCGCTCCTT
>Ga0222667_1000931_pt1 | contig 11064 bp, 21 predicted proteins | sample AntAcemetagen657_FD_179854 | JGI IMG/M metagenome (GOLD analysis project Ga0222667, IMG submission 179854) | Saline water microbial communities from Ace Lake, Antarctica - #657 | ecosystem: Environmental > Aquatic > Non-marine Saline and Alkaline > Saline | place: Antarctica: Ace Lake... | reverse complement strand
TAAATTAAAATAAAATAGATAGAGAGTAGTTGACTACGGTTGGCTACTCCAATATAAATTTTGGAATATGTAAAAATAGTGTTATAATAAATATAGGGGGGGGTTAAAATAGGGTTATAAAACCCTCCCCCATATCTTATAAATGAAAGTAGGTAATTATGAAAAAGATTAATATTATTATTCCAGCTTTTAAGGCACAAGACACCATTGATAGGACTTTAGCTTCTATCGCTACACAATCTATTGTTAATGATATTCAAGTTACTATCGTTAATGATAAAGACGGTATTGGATATAGCAAACATATTAAACGGTTCAAGGATTTAGTTGATATTGAGGAAATCGTACTTAAAAAAAATGGTGGTCCTGGAGTTGCAAGACAAGTTGGAACAATTAAAACCAATGCTCCATACATTACTTACATTGACGCTGATGATACATTCCATAATCCGTTTTCAGTTGAGTTAATGCTGACACAATTATTACATAATCCTAAGTGTGTTGTTTCGGTTGGGGAGTTTATCGAACAAACCAATAAAGATACAATGAACTTTGTAAACCATGTTAATGATGATGTTTGGATGTTTGGTAAAATGTATAAACGTAGTTTCTTAGAAAAATACAACATACAATTTAATACCACTCGTTCAAACGAGGATACTGGATTTAACACAATCGTAAACTTATGCACAAATGAAAATGAGGTAATAACTTATTATAATAATGCGATCTATGTTTGGTGGTTTAAAAAAGATAGCATTACAAGAATCAATAACTTTGAATATACTTATAACCAAAGTTTTGCAGGTTATACTGAAAATATGATATACGCAATTCAACATGTTAGACATGTCCAACCTTTTAATACTAGGATTGATATTAAAGCAATTCAAATAATGGCAAGTTTATATATGTACTGGATTAAAACAAAGTTTAGAGATTCAAGATTTACTGAACAAAATCTAAAATGGTGTAAACAATATTATAATACAATTTTTGTAGATATAATGAACAGAATACCACCAGAACATATTTCAAAAATAGTTGGAGAAAAGATTGCAGGAGAATCATCTTCTATTAAAGATATACTAATAGACATAACATTCTATCAATTTTTAGAATTATTAGAAAAGAATGATGAAAATAAAGAAAGTGAGGTAGTTGAAAATGGGTAAAAGCCTTAATACAAAAGCTGAACACATGATAAAACAAAGGAAAAGGAAGAATCTACCTAACACAATGGTTTATGGTTCTCAAAATAAAATAGTAGAAATGCACCCTTTAGGAGATTATGAAGTTGAGAATAAGAAGTTAAAAACTCATATTATTGAGTTAATAGAAGAAAACGGAAAACTTAATACTAGAGTAGACAATACAAAATCAGCATTAAAGACAACATTAAATAGAATAGAAATAATAGAAAGGAAGTTAAAAGTTTATGGACTTGAGTAGTTTATTAGAAAGTGGAACAGCATTATGGACTTTAATAGGTGGAGCAAGTGGACTCGTAATAATAAACGTTCTAACATTTATCAAAACATCAGTAAGTGGTAAAAAGTTCACAAAAGTATCAGACTTTGCAGTAGTTGCAGACCAAAGTATTAAGTTTGCAAAAAGCGAGATTACTTCTGCAAAAGAACAAATTGTTGAAGAAACAAGAAAAACAATCGTTGAGCCATTGAAAGAACAAGTACAAGCGTTAGTATCAGACAACGCACAATTGTCCTCTGTCGTAGTTTCTTTACTTTCTTATATTCCGTTACCTTTGGAAATTAAAAAAGACGCTGTGGCAGTTATAGGCAAATTAGGGAATATCACAGATGAAGCAAAATCGTTATTGGAGTCTAGTATTACATATCAAGAGAAACAAATAGTTATTGAAAACGAGAATAATACTGAATTGCAAGCCGATATTGACAAGATTTAAAAGGGTGGTGGACTAATATGAGTACAAACGTTACTAATCTAGCACTTAATAAAAAAGGTACTAAAGTTAAAATAGTTGGTGCGCCTAAGTTTTTTAATATTCTAGGTACTTCAATTCAATGGCTACCATCACTTACTTATCTTGCTATTAAATTTGATTTGTTTACATTCCAAAATCAAGGATATGCAATTACTGGTTGGGGTGTAGTAGGAGTTGTAATTTTGTTTTTAGCTTTTAGATCAAAAATTAAAGATGCTTTTACTGAATATGGAGAAACATTTGGTTCGACTTGGGGTAGAGTTAAAGCAGGGAATATTGCATTAGGAATCGCAAGTGTATTATTTCTAGTATATTTTGTTTCATTCTCTCTATTCACTATATTTTTTATATTCGCTGGCTCTACTTACTTATCATTATTTGCTTATGCTCCATACGATAATCTCGCTATAAAGCGTAAGTCAATGCAAACAATGTTAGATGATAAAAACAAAGTGGCAGATTTTGAAGAGCTTACTAAACAACTAACTGAATTAGAAACATAAAAAAAAGACTTCCTTAATTGGAGGTCTTTTCTATTGGATTATTCTTCTTCTTTTTCATCTTCCAATAATTCTTGGTTCATGTAATGGTCTAATACTTTTGAACCTTTTTGCATTAAAGCTACAAGTTCAGTTGTTACTACTTTTGGCAATTTAAACTTCGGTAATTTTCCTAATGATGGACCTTCAACTAACATACTTATTTTAAATAATTCTTTCATTTTGTTTCTCCTTTCTTTTTCTTTGGTTTTTTCTTTGGTTTTTTCTTTGTAGCAGGTTTCCTTTTTGCTTTAGCTTTTGCTTTAATTTTATCTTTCTCTATTTGTAGCAACCTTTCTTTCTCTTTTTCTTCAGCTTCTACTTTTTTTAACGCTTCTTTTTCAAGTCTTATAGTACGTTGGATTACAGCTGGTAAGTGGTGTTCAATATATTTTTCATATATCATAGATAGTGATACCAACCCAAACCCAGTAAACAATCCTATATTTGATACTGCCAACCAAAGTAATGACCAATCTCCACTTCCTTTAACAAAAACATAAACAATTAGAAACGTTGATATAGCGACAGAAAATCCTTTAATGAAAATATCAACTATTAAAGCCCAAAACATATACCACCCAATCATATGAAGTTTTTTATCTTTAACAATAGCATTATTTTTTGCAGTTGTATAATTTCTCATTATTTCTTTTACTTCTGGATTTTGTTTTGCGTAATTTATACCTTGAGATCGAAGTAATGTAGAAATCAATATTCCTATAATTGCGCCAAGTATAGAAAACAATATTTGGTTTTCAAGTGTTAAGTTAGCTGAAACTCCTTTAATCATTACAAATGTTGCGACTAAATATGCAATTCCACTAATAGAAGCTCCTATAAACCCCGAAAATAATAATATTTTTCTAATATTTTTGTTTAAAACGTCCGTATTTTCTTTCTTTTTTTTGCGTAAAGCCTCTAACCGTTTTAAATCTAATCCACCATTTTCTTCTTTCAACTTGTCTTCAATATAATCATCACTATTTTGTATTGTCATTAGTGGTTTCTTCTTTCATAGATTCTTCCATTTCATTCCAATCGGTAAGAACTGGTTTGAAAAACAAATCAAGTAACAAGTAAAGTAAGTAACCACTTACCTTGTCTTTTTCAATTTTTTCAATACATTTAAGAGTTCTTTTAACAACAGGTTCGCTCTCTTTAATTTCTTCAATAGCAATAAGATAATTTTGTTTAGTTCCAGCATATTGTCTATCATATTCAGACATTTGAGCTTCAAGCATTTTGACCACTATGGTATCATCTTTATATTTTTCAATTCGGTCAACAAGTTCTTTTCTTACATTAGTAATTTTTTCAATTTCACTTTCTTTTTCTTTAATAGCAGGATTAGCACCTACCAATCTTCTAGTAAGCCCTCGTTTTAATAATCCTAGTTGTTCTTTCTTTGTAAAGTTTTCCATTTTATAATTCTCCTTTTTCTATGTAGTTTTTTATAAAAATGTTGATACTTTGTTTTGAAGTTTTAATAAAGTTTCGGTTCGGTTTTATGGTATTGGACATTTTTTTTGTTCTAAACTCATCAACTTTAATTGTGTAATTTGCATTTAGAGATGATATGTCAAATGATTCTTGGTAAGCTCTAAAAATATCTTTTTCAGTAATCTCGCTAAATGGTTCAACATTTTCAAATTGAGAAAGCATATCTAATATTCTACGGAGTATTGAATAGTTGTATTTATGATCGTATCTAACCCAAAATTGCAAGTTCTCAACAATATCTTCTCTACTTACATTATACGTTATAGCGACAGTAGGCTCAAAGTCGTAAGCATAAATGCTAATAGTTTTACGTTCTAGCAACATTATAATCAAACCTTTCTAAGTGAGATAAGTCCATATTTTCAAGGATACGTTTATATCTACTTGATTTATTATTATTCTTAGATTTTAGCTTAAACGAATCTAAGAAACGAATATTATGTATGTTTTCGGTGCATTTTGGTAGAACTGACAAACCTTTATTAAGATTGTGAGTATTTACACACTTTGTTCCAAAACTCTGTAAGAGAGCAAATATGGCTTGTTTAATTTTATCAGTAGTATAAATGATTATTTTGTCGTTTATGTAACCTAACTCGATTTCATCAACAATTATCAAACCCACTACTTTCATATCAAATACATCATACATTGTTATTACTTTTTCCATCTAATCACTCCTTATTATTCTACCTCTAATTCGAATTTTATAACTATTCTAATTCTCGTTCGAATTTCGTTTAATTACTTCCCAATCTGGATTCGATTCCAACAAACACTTTCTGCTAAAATTATTGCATCTGCAATTTCTTCTCTATCAATTAAGTTAGAATACTCTTGCACTATTTTTAATTTAGCTTTTTTGCTTGGTCTTTTTGTATTAGTTAATCTTCGTTCCCAACCGACAGTCCTAAACTCATTATACATTATATTTTTATCGTGGCATAATAACCGTAAAATTGTTCTAATTTGTAAAATATTCTCTAAATCTCGTTTCATTGTATATCTTAAATCTAGTAATTGTGATACTACAATATTTGGATTTATTTCATCTAATAACTCATTGATATTATCTCTTATTTCCACAACCCGTTCAGTTGATGTTTTCTCTTTATAATACGCTGTGCCGTAGCTTAATAATTTTTTGCTATCATAATCAAATTCGGCGAAATCTAGTGAATAGGGTGATGAATTTATTGAGAGAAGTTTCATTTTATTACTTCTTTCATTAAGTAAATTGTCTTTTCAGCCATAAACTTTTTAACATCAATTCTTTTAGGATTATACAATATCACTTGCACCATTTCTAACATTACATCTTCTTTAGTAAGTATATCAATCGTTTTATTGTTGAATTTATCATCAATAAAATTCCGTAGCACAGTTTTAACAAGAGTATTAGCATCAATAATTACTTTTGTGTATCTTGGGTGTATTTGCTTTACTAATTCTTGAAATATATTATAAATATTATCACTTTTTTCTGGGAATTTTATTTTAGTCATTTCTTCACTACCAGTTTGATGAACATACATATAAGAATCATCATAAACGAAAACATCTAAATATATCGTTTGCAATACTTCTCCTAAAAATTCTCTTTTCATTTTAATTATCTTCTTCTTGATTGTGGGAAATAGTTATATGCCAGTTGCCAGACTCTAAATATATATGCCCATTATTATCAATGATTTCTAATATACCACTAGACAATACTTCAACACTTTCTAAGTCGCTACAAGAATAACTAAGACTGGAGTAAGAAGTTCTAATTCTAATTGTGTCGCAAGTTTCAAGCTCATCATTGTATTTTTGTTTAGATAAACCACACCCAGTTAATGCGAATGTCAATGCTAATACTGCAATAATTAATATTACTTTTTTCATTTCATTTCCACCTTTCTTATTTTTTTATTTGATAACTTTTCTAATTGTTTGATGATATTTTTGATTATTGGTTCTTGTAAATCGCCACTAAACCGTAGATTTTCTTCCGTAGCACCTAGATCAATTCTTATTTCCACTACTACATTCTCTAATATGTTCTTAATATCAGTGTTTGGGAATACATCAAGTAAGTATTTTAATGGTATTTGAGTTAGCTTGGATACTGTTTCAATAGATATTGTTTTGAGTTCTTTGTTTTCAATGTCATAAATTTCGCATAAATCAAGCATTTTAGTTTCAAGGGAAGCCTCGTAATTAGTATATTTCACAATATCTTCTCGTATCATTTTCAAAGTTTCAGCTAACTTCTCAACTTCCACAATAGCACTACTTTTTAGGTCGTTTTTCATCTAATCACTCCTATCCAAATGCCCATATTCCAACTCTAAAATCTGTTATTACTAAATAACCACCATATGGATATGTTTGGTCAATTCTTCCAACTATTTCTTTAGTTTCTCCATCTGTTACATAAACTGCATTTAGTACCCTATCTTTTTCTATTTCAAGATTTAAGTCTTTTTTTAACGTATAATAATCTTTTGATTTATGCAATTTAAACTTTACTTTTTGAGAGCTGATAACATATGGTTCTTTTTTTTCATCAATGTTAGTCCCCCAACATTCAACTATAAATGTTTTCTTTTTCATCTAATCACTCCTTAAACAAGTCGGTGTAAGTTTCTTTTAAATGTAAATTTTCTTGGCAACTATCACTATATGCTGTGAACTCTTTTTTATCAACTATACAAGAGTATTCTTTAAATGTATCCCTAACTACAATCATTACTTTTACTTTATCGTATAATCTTAAATCTAAATCATTAGTATCTGTTAGTTCTATTTCTAATATTGTATTTTTAATCATTTCCTACCTACTTTCAATTCGTATTCTGCTTTTGTTTTGGTGCAATCTTTTAGTATTTTGTTGAGTAATTTCGGTGATACGCTGTTTAGGGCTTGTGTTTTGCTGAATGTTGGTCGTAAACCAAGTTTATAAATATCAGGATAAAGTTTCATAAGTCTATCGTAATCTAGTTTCTTTTCTACTACCCAAACCAAAGTCGCTTGAGTATTTTTATCTAAACCCACTATTTTATTATCGGTTTCTACCATTTCTTTAACAATTCCTTTTTTCAATATATCCATTTCAGCGTATTCTGACCGAATATTTGCTTTTATCTCTTGTAATCTATTAAGTTTTTGTTTCATTTAAAAAATTGAGTCGTCTTGATTGGTTAAACTTTTTAATAATGATAAGTCATTTGCACCGAACAAATTAGATTTGATAGTTTTTGTTTTTTGGAATTCAAGTAATCTATTATACGCTTTATTCATATCAGCAGTAAAATCAGCTTTTGAATCAATCGTATGTTTGAATACTAATATTTTCATATTGCTAGGAGTTAAATCCATTTTAGCGATTAACATTTTAGCAAAATTCATACCTGGATATGTTTGATCGTTTTCTTTAACATAATCTTTTATTGTTTGCTCTTGCTCTGGTGTAAAGAATACATAAATCATTAAACACTTACTAACATTCGATAAATAGGTTAAGAATTTACCTTGTAGGACTTCTTCAATGTTCCCACGACTTTTTTTAATCTTATCAACATCTTTCATACTCTTACTCTTAACTTCTATTACAGCACGATATTCTTTTGGGTTAGCGATAGCAATATCTAATAACCCACCGAACTTTTTATTGGTACCAAAGTTATCATAATTCACTTCTTCTTTAGTCCAAGTTCGTAGGTCTAATTCAATTCCTTTTTGTTTGTAAGTCGTTTCAAGAAAATCAAGGACTAATAATTCAGCCATATCTCCACGAACACCCCAATACTCATCAATATCTTGGCGTTCAGTCAGCTTAAATCGTTCTAAAATCGTCTTTCCAATACTTTCAAAGTGATTATCACCAAGTAAACATGAAAATGCTCTACTTGTTACTTTCTTCATTTTAGTTTCATCAAAGTGTCCAAAGACATAACTATCATTTTTCTCATCATATTTCACTTCAACACTCGTTTTTAATATAAAATTGCTCATTTATTCACTCTCCTTTGGCATTATGTAAACTAATGGTAATATTTCAATAGAGTTTGTTTGTGCTTCTAGTAATCCCATTGGCATAATAAGTCCTTTGTTAATATAATCAAGTTTTTTATCTTTTAACATTTCATTTGGTATTAATGTCTTACCTACTACATATACTTGTATCTCATCTAATACTTCTAATGCTCGTTCTTCGGTTTTGTATGTTCCTAAAATACCTACATCACATACAAGTGAATATCCTTTGTATATTTCAACCGAAGATACCGAATGTGCGTTTATCGCATGGTCTTTTTTTATTTTTATAATCCCATCATATGGAACTAATGCCGTTCTATCTTGCGTTCTTATACTTAACATTTTAAATCACTCCTTCTAATATGGTACATCACCTTTTTTATATGGTTTTCTTTCAGGGTTCATCTCACGTTTAACTTCTTCTATTACTTCCATAATTTCATACACATTTTCTTGACCATTCACTAACATATGTTTATGTGCATCTAACACATTTTTATATGCTGTTAAGTATTCCAATATTGCTTTTAAACATAATTTATCCATTCTTTAAATCACTCTCCTTTAGATTATTTCACCATTTTTTTTAAATACATATACCTTTGGCGATATGTAATTTTTATCTCCCCTTTTTACATTTCGCATACGCTTGTTTTGTGTTAGTTTTTCGGTTACTTTTGTTTTGATTTCTTGTGGATTCACATTTCCACTTGCTGATAGATGAATTAAGAATATCTTTTCAGTTTCAGATAAATCAAACCCGTTGCGTTTTTTAGTTCCTATGAGTGTTTTAATCGTATTTTCTACTAACATATGCGAGTGTAACACTCTATCAAAATGAATTTCTTTGAACTTATCGCCTTTTTCTTTTGCACTTTTTAGCGACATAATAATGTTTCGTGCGAAGTTGTTAGCTTCTAAAAATATTGTATGGAATTTCCAATCCGACAAATCATATTTAATGAAATAAGTATCAGTTGCGAAGAATATATTGTGCGTACCGTAGTCGCAATTCGCTTGAATGATATAACCAAGATTGTAGATACTAGAACCATCAACGTTTTTATGTTCTAAATCAAGCCCAATTACATCTATTTCATCAGCGATCCTTTTCTTTGATTGAGATTCCATTATGTTACCATTATTAACTTGGTCTAAAACTCCGTAATGTTCAAACACGCTTTTTGGAGCGTAAACCTTTTTACCGAGTCCAACAAGTTTAGGTACGGCAAATGAATGATCGTGATGTTCATGCGATACCAATATGGCATCTACATTTCTTAAACTTAAATTATTCTGTAACAATCTTTTTGATAACTCTTTGTAATTAAACCCACATTCAATAAGTAGAGTGAAAGGGGTTGGGTAGCCCTTGCGATTTATTTCAACATAATAAGCGTTTCCCTCGCTTGAACTACCCAAACATACAACTTTACCTAAAGCGTATCTCACCTAATTCATCCAATCAGGGAGGTCATCATCATCTAAAGATTGTTGCACTGGTTCTTCTTTTTTAGCTTTTTCTTTTTTTGTAGGTTCTTTTTCTACTTCTTCAGTTTCTTGACTTTCGCCACCAAATTGCTTGTCATTAACGATAACATCTTCTACTTTTTCATCTGTTTTTGCATTTTCATGTTCTTCTTCCGTCGGTTCTTCAACTTTAAGTGCAGGTCTATCATCATTTTCTACTTTGTCTACTTTTACAACTTCTTTTTCTTTTTCAAGTGGCGTAGTTGCTTGTTTATCTTCAAATTCCTTATTAGCAATTTCCACTTGCTCTTCAGCTGTAATGAGTTCACCTTGTTTGTTGTATTTTTCATCAAATGTGTCCTCGTATAATACTGATACTTCTTTATGATTAAAGTTTTTAGGATATTTACGAGTTGCGTGATTACGAAGTTTGCGCTCAATCATATTATACATTGAGATTGGGCTTGTGTAACTTGGATTAAACAGTGGAGTTTTGTAAGTATTTGAACCGTAAGATTTATCTATTGTGTAATCCAACCATTTATCACTTTCTAAAATATCATACAAACCTGATTTGTTAATTTCACGCAACAACTTTTCATCAGCACCATTTTGTTTTGCGTTTGCTAATAATGATTTTTTAACATCTTGCGTAACCGAATATTGAACATCAATTTCACCATTTGTTTTTTTGATAAGATAAACAACTTTTAATGGTTTGTTTGTTATAAACTTTCTTCGATATTTTGGCAATGTTATATCCCATCCATCCATAAATCCTCCAGTAAATTCATCACCCTCGTAAACGATATAAGATTCCAATTCTACTACATCCCTACCAAACTTTTGTAAAATAAGATCGTTTCCTGCGCCCTCAATACCAAATTCTAAAGTTGGAGCTAGATAACTCTTTGTTTTTTTGTCATAATTTTTACGGACAATGTAATAACATTCGTTTGGTGTTGCACTTGGATTTAGTTCTAAAAATGCTGTTTGTTGTAATACTGTAATAATATTGTCAACACCAAAACTTTGCCAAGTATAACCATTTTTTTCTAGCATTGGGTTGATCGTTCTAACTGCATTTACCACACAATCTCGTTGATAATCGGTAAATTTAATTTGTAATTCTTCTGCAAATTTTGTTATTTTTTCAACATATGAAGTTGTAGCTGCCAACATAATACTATTTCTTGATTTTTCACTCATTTTAATTTCTCTCCTTTTTATTTTTTATATTTATTCTCCTGTTGTGCAATAATCATCTAATAAATCTTGGTTTGTAAATATATCACCAGTTGCGATACCATTTTTGTATTCTACTAAATTACCATTGACTAAATCAAGTGTATAACCATCATCTATCGCTTCACCAAACTCCCATAATAGGCTTACCATATTACAACCAGTATATACAATAGGTTCTCCTTCTAATATTTCTATTCTTGCTTCAAGTTCTAAAATATAATCTTCTAACTCATCAAATAATAAATCTAACTCATCTTCAGTATAAAAGTTTAAATCATTCATATCTAATTCAGTAATATTTAATTCATTTTCTAT
>Ga0222667_1000924_pt1 | contig 11143 bp, 18 predicted proteins | sample AntAcemetagen657_FD_179854 | JGI IMG/M metagenome (GOLD analysis project Ga0222667, IMG submission 179854) | Saline water microbial communities from Ace Lake, Antarctica - #657 | ecosystem: Environmental > Aquatic > Non-marine Saline and Alkaline > Saline | place: Antarctica: Ace Lake... | reverse complement strand
CGGCATATAAGTCTCGTCGCTAGCTGTGTGCGATGCGGCCGCTACGCCCCACCCATCCATATCTTCGAATGCGAATAAAGCAGTTGAATTTCCTCCTCCAATATAATTGTTAACCATGTTAGTTTTTTTTACCTCCCGTGTTATTTAATTTTAGTTTGATTCCTAATCCTCGTTTCCCAATGTTTTCATCTAGTAAAATATGACAGGGTTTACAATAAGTTATTCCATTTCCTATATCCCATAATTCCTTACATTTTCTTGCCTGTTCGGATGTAGTTATGTTAAATAGTTTTAATAGTTTTGAAAATGCGATTATATGGTGTGCTTCCAAATATCCTTTTTTTCCACAATGTTGACAATGATAATTATCACGTTTGAAAACATCTGCTCTCCATTCTAAATATTCTCTCATCATCATAATTCTTCCCCTTAATTCTCTCTTAAATCCAGTAAATTTTTTATCTCCAGTCTGTTCTAAACTTTTATTTATTCTAGATTCCATGCTCCAAGTATGACATTCCTTATGATAATTTGCATGACCTTCTTGGAATCCTGATTTCTTATTATAATTTCCAGTTTTAACTTTGTAACCTTTCTTTCCCTTGTTCCATGGGATGCATCCCTTTTTGAATTGTGTTTCTGGATTTGCACTCTGTCCTTTCTCAAATTGTGCCATATTAAGAAGACATCTCCTGCTTTTTTAAAATTTTCTTCTTTGCATTTAATTTTCTCTTTTGAGCTCTAATAGGCTTAACTTCCCCTTCAATTTCGTCCACAGGCGCTTCCTCTGCGACCTTTTCCTCATTCATGAGTATATCTGCCTCTTTCTGATTTATATGCCCTGCTGCAAGATTAGTCATAATCTTCTTCAATTCTTTATTAGGCATTGTCCACCGAGAACATCCCCATAATGTCTATATTTTTTTGCATAATTTCATCTTTCTTGTCCGGGCTATTAATTGTTGGTCCGATAAATGTTGGCTTAACAAATTTCATATAATAGAAGTTTTTTGCATTACTTACATACAAGTCTTTTATTGTTTGGATGTATGAATCTAAATCATCCGAACGCTTGTCATAAACTATAATTGTCAATGCGACGTTTGAAATAAAAGAGTCTCCTCCGATTCCGAAGGGTTCGATTGGAGCGCTCATGATATCAATTGCTATTCTTGGGAATGAATTGATTGTTAAGTCGTCTCTTGGAAAGTCTGGGTATATTTTATCTGACCCTGTATCATAACTAATTGTATAACTGCCTGTTTGTGCTACTGTGAATGTTATTACACCTGTTAAAAAATTAACCGTATAATCCTCACCATAAGTCAATAAAGTTCCTCTTGTAATACTTCTTATATTTTTGGCAGTTGTTGGGCTTGTTGCTAGTGTATGAGTAGCTGCTGATGAAAATGTTCCAGTATCTGTTTGGGTTGTTACACCTCGTTGAGTTATTGTAAATACATCGCTGTTTCTAAGAAAGTTTAATTGTTCTTGTTTAATCTGAGTTATGTTCATTTTTTTCCTCTTGGAGTATTAACTGATGCCTCTTGGCTCTCTTTTAAAATGAAAATTCTATATAAACCTACTTTCAATATTCTATAAGTGCTTTAAGATTTCTTCTTGGACTATTTTTGCGAATTTATTCCGAATCGTGTTTCTTATGAATGGGTTTGGTCTTTGTCCTTTTGTCATAACTTTCTTGCCTTTGTTCTTTTTTGACTTACTTCTTCTTGGAGGTCTGCCAAATTCAACATAAAATCCGTAATCAAGCATTGTAACTATTAAAGTATTTCCTTCTGCTTTAACTTTTATTGACCAATGTAAAGGCCCCTTATCTACTGGGCAAACTAGAATTAACTCATTTTCTAATCTTAGAGCAATATATGGAAGTGCTCTCTCAATTGCTTCTTTAATTTCATTCATCTGCAAAATATAACATGGCCCTGTGAAATAATCTCGTTCCGTTAAAATCTCTAACACTGACAGAATCGACTCTGTAAACTTTTGAGTCGTATGTTATCTTGTCGTATTTATTTAGAGTTGCATCAGATTTTAAGAATGCAATTGCATCATAGGATTTGTTTAAACCAGACTTGTCTAAATCGTATTTTTGACTATAAGGACTCAAAACCAAATCAATATCTTCATCAGTTCCATCAGTATAAGTCTTATTTCCTGAGAAGTCTGTCGTCATCGTTACTGGGGTTCGTGTTGCTGTGACTCCGAAGTCTGATAATGGTCCCAACCCAAAATCTCCACTCACTCCAGAAACTCCAAGCGAATAACCCGCATAATAATAACTGATTATAATCTCTTGGGCATCCCATACCTCTGTTAAAATTGTTATTGTCGTGCCTGTTGATTTATGTACTAGGGTATAATCAGTTGTCAATTGTAAAATCAAACCATCAAGGTATACCGAGAATCCGTCTCCGGTTGTTTTAAGTGTATTTGCTAATGTTAGAACTCTGTCTGTGGCGCCTGTGCTACCTGAGCAATCTGCCCCGGTTCCGTTGAATGTTTTTATTGTTGCCATCTATTATTAGTAAGTGAAAGTTGTTTATAATATTTTCTATTTGTTAGAAAACATCCTTCCAAACTCCTCCTATGTTTTGTTTCATTGAAGTAACGCCTTTCCAGGAATCTCCGATATTGATTTTTATATTGGCTACATCCTTGAAGTTGTCTGCTATGTTGAGTTTTATTGCACCTAGTGAATAAAGCTGTGTTATATCGGACTGAGTTAATTCTTCATTATAAATCCTAACATCATCTATTGCTCCAGTATAAAATAAATGATTACCAGTATTTGAACCAATAATAACACTAGAAGTTGTATCATCATTCCAAGTTGTAAGAACTTCACTATTAATTCCAGCATCTACTCCATTAATATAAAACTTAATTTCAAAAGAATCAGTAAGCACAGCTGTTAAAAAAACCCACTCATTATTTGGAAATCCAGTTTGGCTTTGTCTAAACACATATCCGTTTGGATTTTTTAATACAATATTATTATGGTGTATTTCCATTCTATAACCCTTGCCACCACCCTCTTTTGCCATTATTACCTGCGTTGTGTCTCCGTCTGCCGTTTTAACCCATGCTGTAAAGGTATGAGAAACAGAGGCATCAAAATCTAAAGAACTATCATTTCCACAATTAATATAATCTGGGAACACTTCTTCTGTGCCTTTATCTGAATTATACAATCCAGTTACTTCTTCTTGTGATAAAGATTTACTATAAACTCGTATGTCATCCATTTTATTATTGAAAAATAAAGTAGAACCAGAATATGCTCCAATATAAAATTCATCATTATTAAAGCCAACATTTGGTCCAGATGATTCTCCAACCAAAACTCCGTTTACATATACTTTTACACTTTCAGAATCTGATGAAGCAACTACATGATTCCAATCATTTTCTCTAAGGAATGCTGTCGTCCAAACATTTTGAATAACAGATGGTGGTGCCAAATAAATTCTAACATGACGATTAGCTATTCCTAATTTCCAAGTATTTGTGATTATATGCTGTTCATCAGTACTTCCATCCCAATAATACCAAGCAGCTAAACTTGTATTTAATGGGTCCAATACTCCAGAAGGATTGAATCCTGTGTTAATCTTATCACTAATTCCATTAAATTGTAGCGATTCATTAATTTTTCCAGTATCAGACATTAAATCTGTATTTCTTACTGAAGTTCCATTATAATTTCCTATAGAATCAATAACATTTGTGGTTGCTAAATTGTCATTCATTTTCCAATGTGCAACTAGATTATCATCTACTCCAAAACTCAATGCAGTATTTATTTTCCCATCAACAGAGATTATATCAGTATTACGTTTAGCAGTTCCATTATTTGAGTCAATTGAATCTGTTACAAATGTAGTGGCTGCATCATCATTCATTTTCCAATGTGCGATAGGTACTGCCATTATGCTTGGTACTGTATGAAAAGACTACCCTCTGTTGTTGTAACAGCTGATGGTGGTTCGCCTGTTCCATAGCAAACGTTTATTATTTGGTCTGTTGCAGGCGTTGTGTGATCTGCTGCTATTGCGCCACTTCCCAAAGCTGTATCTGTATTTTGAGAATGTCGCGCTGATGTGTTCTCGCTTATTCCGTCATGATCATGAAGAGTCGTATCTCCTCCATCTGTTAAAGCTGTTGCATTTACATCAGAGATATTGTTTGCTTCTGCTCCCTCTTCGACATTAGTTGCCCCAAGCAATGCATAAGTGTCTCGAAGATTTATATCTCCGTTTGGTGTGAAGTCTGTCATTAGAATATAGTCGGCCTAATACTAATCCTTTTCATCAATTCTTCTCTTATACGGATTAGTTGGTTGGCAGTTTCCCTCCACTGAGTATATGGTTCACCTTTCTGAACATGCATTTCTGCTAGTGTGTAGCCAACAATATCTGTATAAGATTGTCCGATAATCCTTGCAACACACGCGATCGCACAAACAGTATTCATTAATTCGGTGAATGAGTGTTCTATCTCGAGTTTGACAATTGAGCTCCCGGATTCATGTGTTAAAACTAATTGGTCCAGTACGATATTTGTTGAGTCTGTTATCGAGCTTATTTGGGCCGCTTCTCTGTATCCATCCATGCCGACAATTTCAACCCAATCGTCCTCAGCGAATCCTGTTGAACTTGCAACCGCAACTGAGACTGCAGTGCCTGCCACTTCGGCTGCTGAGGATGTTGTGCTGACTGTCTGAGAATGTACCACACTCCCGTATAGGTACTTTACTACAACAGAATTACGTAAGTCTGCGAATGTTGGGATTGTTGAACCCTTGCCTAAAAAAATATAACCCGATGATTTCTGAATCTCTAAATTTGCCACGTCCTCTGCTGTACCATCGATTTTAAGCGCTCTGACGCCCAGTACGGGGTTCTTTTCGAGGTGATGTCTGTTTGTACCGTCTCCGTCTTGAATTTCGATTATTTCGGTTGGTTTGAAGAATGTGTTAAAAAATCTCGGAATCTTTGCCTCTGCATCAACGATCATTAAACCTACATCTGTATCACTGATTTCAGTACTTGCTATTCCGCAAATTCTTCTTACCTCCGCAACCGTTGCATAATCTCCATCGCCAGTCGCCATCAGTTAAAAGCCACCCCTATAAGCCCACCAATTATTGCAGTCATTACCGCAATTGTTACTGTCGCCCAAGTTGGAAGTCTACTTGATTGATGATTAAATAATTCTATTTGTTTATTGTCTGTCTTGTCTAATCGACTACTGATATCTCCAAACCCGCTTTCTATTTTCTTAACTAAAAAGTTTAAATCCTTTTTGACCATTCTTCCAAATTCGCATCCGTCTGAGTTTAATGATCTAGCTACCATATCTCTCCGTTAATAGTTTAGAAATATCATCCCTGAATGGAAGTGCATTTGTATCGGTACATGACCGTAGTTTTTTAATTAGTTCTTCACGTACAGGGAATATTTTTTTGATGTCCTCAGCCGTTTTTTTGCCGATTCCTTTGATTTTGATTAATTCTTTTAAGAATTCATTGTCTATTTGTTTTGTTTCTACTTTCTTATTTCCGATTTGGCCCTCTGTTGTTCTGATTTGAGTTAAACCTAGCGCTTTGCCATGGTCTGGAGAAAGCTCTATCCTTTCATTCTTTCTTATTTTGGCCCAGTAGCAATTCTCTGGTTCTCCGATACGAATCTTAACTGGTCCATTCTTATTGATGAATTCCATTTTATTGATTGTAAGTTATTGTCATAGTGACTGTTTCGGCTGCTGCTGCACTTGCCAAACTCAATCTCAATTTTCCATATACAACGAATGGTACGTATACCGGGAATGTTGCCGCATATAAACTATTAGATGCGCCTGCATTGTCAACTGTTGGTGTTCTTGGATAGTACGTTGTGTCTGTGTTTCCAGTGATATTCAAGATTGCCTGGGCTTTTTGTTCTCCAAGTGAATCTAGGTTTATATCCATAGAATTACCAGTCACATCCATGTCTATCTTTAGGATTTCTCCCATGATCATTTCAGTATCTGCAGTTGCTGTTGTAGCGCCTGTTGCTACCGTTGCTGTGATTGTCTGTTGTGTTATCATATTTGTTTCTCCATTTAGTTTGTTTAAGGTCCATCGACCTCTTGTTTTCCTGAAACAAGAAAAAAAATAAAAATAAAAAAATAAAGTTATTTATTTAACTTCAACGAGTTTGTTTCGTAGTGCAATCTTTCTTGATACGGACACTACTTCTCCAGTCTTAACTGTAATCCATTTGAACTTCTTTCCATCTACTAATTTAATCTTCATGCCTTTTCCGACATTTTTAAATTTTAAGACTTTAGGTTGTTCTATCTGTTTTACCTTAACTGGTTTAGCTTCAACTTTTTTTGCCTCGATTGGTTTCTCGATTTTTGCTTCAACTTTTGCTTCTTTGATTAATTTTTCCATATTAATTTTCAGTAACAGTTACCTCAACTCCTTGCAAAGCAACGTCTGTTGCTGCTGCTGTCGTTACGGTAATTAAAGCATAGTATGAGTTCCCGGATATAACTTGATGAGTTAATCCTGTTTTCGAATCTGCAATTAAGTAATCTGCTGTTTTATCTATCTGTGTAATTGCTCCAACTGATGCATCTGTCAAATCTCCTGCTACTGCAGTTGTTGTTCTTAAATCACAATCAACCGTATAAGCGTTTGCTGCCGATTCTCCTTGTCCACTAATTTTAAACGAGTTAATTATATCTCCTTGCTTAAAGTTTAATGGGATACAGAATGTTGATGCAGTTTGGCTTGCGGGACATGTTACAATTCCAGTATCATTATTCTGAACGAATCCTGTTGTTGCTCCTAGGCTTCCACCTCTTGCTGCGAAATGATATGTTTGAGCTGCTCTATGGATTGCTCCAGTTTCTGGAACTATTGTTCCTGATACTTCTCCTATTTTTGCCATTTTATGTTAAAAGACAATTAATAGGCGTGAATTAAATAAGTTCGAACGTCTGTCACTGCATCTCCACCAACTGTGATTGTTAGAACTCCTGCGCTGACTGTTGTTGTTGGGGCTTCTGCCGCAACTACTTCTCCAGCTGTTGTCTCAACGAATCCTTGTATTGCATGAATATTTGTACATCCGTAATCGCTTAAGTCAACTGTTAATGTGTCCGCTGTTACAACGTCTGATGCTGTAACTAACTGAATCACTTTAACACCTAAGTTTGGCGCTACTTCTGTCTTTGTTCCTACTTCTCCTAATGCTGTCATTATTTTTCCTCCATTTTGTATTTAGTTTTGAGTGCCTCTCCAGGTTGCCGTTTTTTGTGTTCTCTGGCCGAGAACGTTTAAATAAAAATAAAAAATAAAAATTATTGATTTACAATATATTGTCGATAAACGCGTTGAAAGCTGGATTCTTCATCACTAGACATTGGTACTGCTTCAAATAGAACTTATCCGAATCGTTAGCTTTACCTAGCGCTTCGTATGTTGTATCCTGTAGAACCCTCATCTCGATGTAATCTGTATCAAGGAAGTAAATCTGTTTTGCACCCGAAGTGTTGCTCAAATATTGTGATGGGATCAGTGGAACTGGTCCGACCATAGTTTGAAGTAATACCGCAGATGGAACACCGAATGGCAATACACCAGCTGGGACATCGCTTGGAGAATATCGGAATGTATCCAATATAATCTTTCGAACATCTCGAACTGCTGAACTAGAACCAATTGCTAACTTAACGTTTCCGCTATCGTCGAATGAGTTCTGAACTGCTTCTTCAATGCTATCGTATGTTAGTGCTGCTCCGTCCAAATCAACAACGTTTGTTGTTCCCTGTAATTTTACGATACCTGAGAACTCAGTTGCGTCTGTAGATGCATCACCATTTACGATTAAACTTTCTTCCAATTCCTTTAGTGCTCTTGCCGCTGTTAAGACTCTTAATTGCATAGCGTTAGATGCTGCAACGTTTCCGAATGCACTTCCACCTAACCCAGAACCAGTACCTTGGAAACCTTCAAGTACGAATGCAGGTTGTCCTGCTCGTGCCGGTCCAGTAACTCTTCCAACTGAATAAAGGAACTTAATTGGCGTAGAGTACCTATCGATTGTATCGTTAGCTTCTCCGAATGCCGCGTCTTCATACGCAGTAAATGCCGCACCTTTTGCAGTTATCTCGTTCCAGTCAGCATACATTCCCAAGTTCGTAACTCGAGGAATCAACTCAACCAATGGTGTTCTCTTCCTAGTCTGATCAATCAGCATAGGAGATAAATAAACCGGAATCATTGCATATCCTGCAGTTCCTGGTCCACCTTGTGTTGTAGTGGTAGCTTTCATATCAGCCTTAAGCCTCAAGTCGTCTCCACTTACCGGATCGTAGTATCTAGTTTTGCTTTTAAGATTTGCGAATGACTGGTAGTACGCGTCCTGGAAGTCCAGTTCTGCTGTATTACCTGTGAATGCTTGTCCCATATTAGCAAAGTTCTAAAGGATCAACAGATTTCTTCTCAGCTTCAACTTTCTTATCATCATCTTCTTTTGTATTGGTGTTCAAGGACTTGTGTACTGGTTGTTTCAAAGCTAATGTAATTTTTGAAAGCTCTTCTTTCATTGCTACATTGTCTTTTGCTACAACGTCATACTTTTCGTTCATGGACTTCAATTCATTTGAAATAGATTTAAGCATCTCAACTGATTTTGCTTCAACGTCATCTGAACTTTCGCCTTCTTCAGCATTGCTGCCTTCGTCGGTTTCAGTTTCTTTGTCGTTTTCTTCTTCTGTCATCTTAGAATTTTTTTTGTGTAATTTAGTTATATCTTCCGATTTAACGGTTGAATGTGATTTGTTTTTAACCTCTAGCATTCCCTCGATTGTTGGGTCCTCAGCCTTTCTTTTCTTGTATTCTTCTAATGCGTCCATTGATTTTACGAATACTTCTGCCATTTGGGCCTTTGTATTACATGGGTTTCCTGTCATTGCGACATTTAATAAAATAACATCGTTTAACATTCTGATTGATTTTCCTTCTCTTTGTTCGTTTGAGATATCGGTTGGTAAGAATGCCACAGAAAAAGCATCCAAGTACTTTTCTACTAGGTTGCCTTTGATTGATTTGTAGTTTGGGTTGTGTCTGTTAATCTCACATTTTACCCTGGTTGCGAATCTTCCCTTTCCTAAATCTTTAATGGTTGCATCGATTATCTTTCCTGCAGGAATCTTTGTTTTGTTGACTTCTTTCTCTTCATGTGAGTCACCTTTGAATGCTTCATGCTCTAAATCTAGTTTCATATTACGATCTAAAATCTGTTTTTGCATGCTCTTTTGACAGTCCTTTGTCATGATGTCGTTCACGAAGTCTATATCGTTTGTAGAAATATCACCCTCGACAAATAGGTGTTCTCCATCCTTCATTTCAACTACATTTAAGTTCAACGGAGTGGTAAATGTGAAACTAGCCTCTTGTGTCATACATTAACTATAATAAAATATGTTATAAATCTACTTTCAAATTTTGGAAAGGATTAAATCGCGTCTAATATCTTAAATAATTTCTTAGAAGTCACATTTGTTAAAATATTCATCACTCCAATGACTTTTTTACTGACGCTGCACTTTAATGACACAATCTTATTGATTATTCTTCTTACTGGGCTATAAACGTTTAGCGTCGTGCTATTCTCTTTTTTGACTGGTCCGCACACCTCAATAACATATTCTTTCAAGAAGTCTACTTTTGGTGGTAATCCCTTAATAACTTTCTTTGCCGGGCCCAATCCACGAGTGATCAACTTTTGCGCTTCGCCTAGACCTCTTGTAATCAATCCAGAAGTGTTCCTAAAAATTCCCATTATGCACCTGTTCTCGAAAAGACATCGTTATCTGTGGCTGCGCTGCCTTTGTTCTTTAGGTCAAATGTATAAAGTGGTGTCGTGCCGTCTGCTGAGTAGAATATCATTTGAGTTCCCACAATCGCCCAGTTTCCTTTTTCTATTTGAAGAATCTTTCCCACGCCTGCAGTTTCGTTTGATGCGTATACATATCTATCGGATCCACTCAGTGTTACCGTTCCGTCTGCTCTAATAACATAATTAACATCCTCATCGTAAGTTGTAAAATCATAAGAATAAAATCCCCCTGCAATCTCTGTCATTGCTTGGGCCGTTACTACCTGAGTTCCATCTAATGTCCACACATCCATTGTTGGACTTAGTCCTGTCTTTGGAGTTCCCTTATCTGTGAAGAATGCCAATAATTCCATAGTTATTTTAGGTTTGTCATTTTTTTAAATGTTCTTATTTTCTTAGGTTCATATCAAACGACCTCAACGTCACATCATTTGCTGCATCTATATTTCTTACCATAAAAGATATTATATCGCCTACTACTAGATTGACCAATTCCGTTCCACCGAAAGAACCAAAGTCTGTATTACTAAACTTTCTTCTAGCTGTGGCTGCACCTGCTCTTGTTGTATTTATATAAGGAGCAAAGTCGAATGAGTTTCCAGTTGTTGCTGATGTTCCACAAGAAGACCAAGTTCCCTTATACACTCCCTCTGAACCAGCTCCTACTGTTAAACTTGCTCCTTGTTGCCAGAATCCTGTTTCGTTTGTTGTTGCTGCGTGTAGAATTGTAAAGCTGTCGGTTGCTGCCGTATTAACTGCAAAGACCCCATTAAAAGAGGTTGTTCCGTTGATTGAGATTATATCTCCTACTGATAATCCGTGAGCTAAATCGTTAATAGTAGCGACTGTTCCTGTTCCTGATGTTGATGCAATCTCTCCTAAAGAGCCAGCATCAAATGTCATTCCCTGTAATAATCCAGTAACTACGTTTGAGGTCAATGCTTGCCATTCGTTATCTCCTCTAATAGTAGTAGCAGTTGTGTTGTCTGATATTTTAAACTCTCCATAATTTCCATGAACAATAACGTGTTCTTGACCTGAGCCATCTTGAAAATATAAATCATTGTCTGTCTTTGTGTATACCTTTCCATAACCATCTACTGCTGCAGGTGTTGTTGTTTCTTTAAGTTTAAGTATTCCAGTTTCTAATTTTATATCAGTATTAACTGTTACTTCTGTTCCTGTAATTTCTACTATATCAGTTTCAGTTCCCTCATCGTCGATTGCGA
>Ga0222667_1000915_pt1 | contig 11180 bp, 15 predicted proteins | sample AntAcemetagen657_FD_179854 | JGI IMG/M metagenome (GOLD analysis project Ga0222667, IMG submission 179854) | Saline water microbial communities from Ace Lake, Antarctica - #657 | ecosystem: Environmental > Aquatic > Non-marine Saline and Alkaline > Saline | place: Antarctica: Ace Lake... | reverse complement strand
CAATAACAGGTGGAACAGTAAGTATTACACCAGATGGTGATTTTACACAATTTGACGATACAACTGGTGCTGCAGCTTACGCCTATAGAACATACTTTCAAAACTCACTAAGTAGTGTAGTTAGCAGTGAATCTGATTGGATCACACAAGCAGGATTTTCTTTCTACTCACTTTCTAAATTACGATCAAGGGTTTTATCTAAATTAAGAGATAGCGGATACATTAAAGACGAATCAGTGGTCAATGATTGGATTAACGAATGGATTGAGGTAATGAATAATGCCGCTGTTCAGGTTGATAAATCATACGGTCTAGGAACAGTAGATGTAGCCTTTGGCACTTCAGGACTAGGTACGATTACTGAAACAGATTTCCAAGAAGTTAAAAGAATATGGATTACTTATAACGGTGATGATTTTTACAAAGCCACTCAAACTGATCTAAACTCATTCTATCCAGATCAAACATTCAATTCAACTCACCCATATTTTTGCTATACAGGAGATAGTTCTTTTGAAGTTAAATCAGACAATAGCTCTGGAACTGCAAGAATAACCTATTACAAGATTAGAACTAAACTAACCGATGACACCGATGAACTGCCAGTGGTTATGCGACCTTATACAAGATCATTTGTAAACTATGCGCTATCAGAAGTTTTATATCAAGATAATAAAGACTCAAAGGCTGATAGATACGCCTCAAGGGCAGAAGCAGATAAACTCTTATTTATTAATCAAATAACACCAAGAAACAAAACTGGAATTCAAATGATTAGTCTTGATGTGATAACCAGTCCAGACGATGAATTCTCTGAATATATATGAAACTAAAAATACTTAATCTGGGCGGTCTTAATACCTATATCAATCCATTAATTAAAAATGATGGTGACTTATTGACTTGCGTTAATATGGATAGCTACCCTTACGGAGCTAAAACTAAACGACAAGGATACACCACTTTTCTAGGAACTGCAAATGGCAGTGCTGTCACAGATTTATTCTCATGGGAAAAAAATAACGGTGCATTAAATGTTTATAGAGTAAGTGGACAAAAGCTATTTTCCTCAACTGAGGGGACAGGAGCTTTTACCCAAACTGCTAACGGTACGCTATCAAATAATAAAGTTGGCTATGCAGTTTTAGACGACACGATGATTATGGGTGATGGAGTAGGATCTACTCGTCACACTACTGATGGCACTTCTTTTACTGATACAGTCTTAGCTCCAAAAGGTGAATTCTTTGCTCAATACCAGAACCGTATCTATATTGGCGGAACTTCATCAACAACATTCTATTCAACAACTAACGATGCTACTAACTGGGCATTATCAGGAACTAGCGACTCATCATCTTTTACTGTGCCAGGTGCAGGTAAAATGGGACAAATCTTTAAAGCTAATGATAGATTAGTAATGACTAAAACATCTAAATTAATTTATAGATATGATGGTTATAACCTAGTAGATACATCAACATTTTTAGGACCATCTTCACCATACAGTGTTGCTCAAGCAGAGGGATACTTTATGTGGCTAAACCAAAAGGGAATCTTTGGTTATGGTGGCGATAAACCTCAACTTTTATCTAATGCAATTGAACGACAAATTTACAATAGGTCAGGATCAGCTATTGCAGGTGCTACATTTGGCACTGCTCCAGCTACAACACATCGATATGATTATCTTTTAGCAGCAGGAACTGTCACCGATGACTTCACTGGCCAGACAGTAAAAAACGCTATCATTAAATATAACTTCCAAAAGAATGAGTTTTTAAACTACTCTTTCTACAATAATCCAACCGCACTACATTCATTTATAAACACAGACGGAAACGAAAAACTAATCTTTGGTGCGAGTAATGGCCAAGTATATGAGCTTGAATCTGGAAACACAGACAACGGACAACCAATTGAAGCTACTATGGAATTTGTAGTTCACTTGGGAAGCCCAGAATTAGATAAAGAATTTAGAAAGTTCTATGGATTTTTCAATCCAGGCTGTAATGCTAAAGTACAAGTTGCTCTATCTGATACCTATACTAGAGATAGTAAAAAGTGGATTGATATTGGCGATTGTGTAGATGGTATTTGCGAGTATCAATTCCCTCAAGGTGGAAACAGAGGTAAGCTCTTATTTGTTAAAATATACGAAAACTCTAAAGATCCAGCATTTACTTGCTATGGCTTTGCAGTAGAAGGAGATGTAGTTAATGACTGATTATTCAGCACTAGGGCTTAACAACTACTTACAACCTCTTAACGCTCCAAGCTCTGCATCGGGTCAAATCAGTTCTTATGCTTTTGACTCTAATAATGAACGCAGTTCTATTACTAATACCTTTTTACAAGATGCCTCAGTGACTAACGCTAAGATTGTTAGCCTTGCAGTAGATAAACTACTTGCAGGAACAGTGACAATAGCTTTAGGCATAGGTGGTCCAAATGTCACCATAGATGGTGCTAATAATAGAATAATAGTAAACGATGGAGATGACGATAGAATCTTAATAGGATACCAAAATGGGGGTTTCTGATGGGAAACTACGGTCTTAAAGTTTCTAAACTAGGCTCAAGCACTGGCACTGCAACGATAGCTAGAAACTTACAATTTACTAGCAAATACTCAGGACTTAAATTCTATAAAGCAGGTACGCTATCAGTTGCTAAGCCTGGTACTGCTACTGCTTATGGCACTGTTGCTCACGATTTAGGTTTTGAGCCTGCTCATTTTGTTTGGCGTAAATTTACTGCTACTAATTCAAAATTTGGCACTGCTACTTATCCTAATGCTTATTCTCCAATCGGTGCTCCTAATATGTGGACTCCTGAAAGTGATTCTACGGAAGATATAACCTCTTATACTAATTCATCAGATCTAGTAGTTAAAGTAAACACAGGGACAACGCTAGGAACTTATGATTTTAAATATTATGTCCTAGTAGATCTAGCTAATGACTATTCAGGAACAGTTGGTGGAATTACTACAAAAGACTATGGCTTTAAAGTTTCTAAGCCAGGTGTAGATATTGGCACTGCTAAAGAATATCAATTAGTTTACTCTAGTAAATACAAGGCTTTACAATATTATGATGAAAGTTTTGGTACAGGCTCAATTTCTTTACCAACACAGTTTCCAGATTACTTTGACCAGGAGGTATATTCTGGTGGGTATATAGACTTTTATCATGGACTAGGCTATCCACCTTTTTTCTTTTCATTTTATAAAACAGACAGCGACATTGTTATTGATAATACAACTGCATTAGAAACTCCATTCTATCAACCACTTAATGATACTGGAAATATGGTTATATCTTCTTCTTGTTTTGCTACTGATGAGTTTATAAGATTATCAATATTAAGATTTACTGGAACTGGTTTTTCATTAGGATCATTACCTGCTGAAAATGTTAATTTTAAACTTTATACAACTACAGAGGATCTGAGTAGAGGAAGTCTGTAATGGCAAACAAAAAAGACTACAGCATAAGCTCATCTAATGATATGTTTTATGAATTATCTGGAATAGGTAATTCTACTGGTATATTTGATGTTGGATATAGTAATACTTTTGGTGCTATATACAGAGGGGCTTTAAGATTTCAGAGTTTAGCTATATCTCAAGGAGCTACTATAACGAGTGCTACTTTGAATATAAGGGTTGGTGTTAGAGATGGAACTGATCCTGTTAAAGTAAAGGTTTGGGGAATTGACGAAGATGATACTGGAGATTTTACTTCTTATCCTATGGGTAGAACTAAAACAACTGCTTCAAATACACATCATTATGATTCTTCTGGTACTGGTTGGTTTGGAATTAGTGTCACTTCTATTGTTCAAGAAATTATAAATCGTGCTAGTTGGTCATCTGGAAATGATTTAGGATTTATTATTGATGATGATGGAACAGATACTGGAGATGACAATGATCTTTTTAGTGTTTTTATTGGTACTCTAGGTAATGACTCGATTCTAACAATTCAACTATCTGCTACGCCTACTTTTTTCCCAACACCAGGAACTGTATCTGCTCCAACTTTTCCAACAACATCAAATTATGGAATTAAGATTAGTGCGCCTGGATATGATATAGGAACTGCCAGCGAATCTAATTTATTATTCTCAACTAGAAAAAAGGTATTTAAGGTCTTAAATGAAGGTACACTAGATATATCTAGCGGTAGTGCTTCTTATACTCACAATCTTGGATATAACCCAGCTACTTTAGGATTTATTAAAGGAACTGCATCTGGTGAAACTAGAATGTATAAACTAAACAAGGTCTTTAATCCTTACAGTGATCCAGATGTAGGCGGATATATTTTAAGTGGAACAGCTACTAATAAAGTTATTAATTTTGGTGGTGGTACTACTTCATTTTGTTATCTATATACTTTTATAGATCCGCTAAATTGACAGATTATGAAAACTAAATTATTATTAAAATACCAGACTACTGGATATTGTGTATTAGAGCATCGATATTATGTCGGTGTTTTTTATTAAGGAATTATGGCATCACTTCAAGACATTCAAGGCGCATTTAATAGTAAACAAGCTCTTACTCTAGACAAAAGTTTTCAAGGAGCTAATCAGGTAGGATTTGTAGGAGATCAGGCCACTCTAGGTGGTAAATCTTTTAGCTCTGCTCAAGATCTATATAACGCTGTCTATGGTGGCGGTGGATCTAGCAGTTCAAGTTCCTCAAGTAGTACAGGACAACCAGACTTTGAATCTACCCTTAATAGAGCTTTAGAAATTCAACAACAAGCTGTTCAACCTGCAGTACAATCATTACAAGCTAGTATCCCAGAAATTCAACAGTCTTATGCTACTCAAAGATCACAACTTGAGGCGCAAAAAGATCCATTAACTGCTAGATACGATGCTTTAATTGCAGATATTAGTCGCAGACAAGGTGTAGCCGAAACAGGTGCTATTAAAACAACTTCACAAGAATTAGGTCGTAGAGGAATTGTAGGATCATCTGGTGTAGCTGATACCGCACTACAACAAGCAGTACAACCTATTCAATCTGAATATGCTGGACTATCAACTAGCGCAGAACTTGGTAAACAAGAAGGCTTGCAATCTATTCAAGAACAACTAACTAATCTAACTCCTCTCGAGGTAGAAGCTACTAGAAATGTAAACAACGCCATCGCTCAATTACAATCTGCTACTACTAAAGATGCAGTTAATCAGGCTTTATCTCAATTACGACTAGCTCAAAATCAATCTCAACAGGCCGAATCTCAACGACAATTTAATGAGAGTCAATCATTTAGCCAGCAAGGGTTTGATTACCAGAAATCACAAGATGCTATTGCTAATCAATTAGCACAACAAAAAGCAGCTGGCACTAACCTAGATCAATACCAAAGTGATAGTGAATATAAAACTGGTTTTAAATTATTAGATTATATGTATGCTAATGGAGAATCAACCAGAGCAGACGCTCTTGCTTCAGCATTAGACACATTGCCAACTCAACAAGCAACAGCATTAGCAAAACAATTAGGAATGTATTAAAGGAATAACATGAGTATAGGTTTAAGTGGAAGATCAAGTGTAAGAGATACAATAGCTCGTGAAAAGGCTAGAATATCACAATCTCAAGGACAATTTGATTCTAATAAATTAGCTCAAGGAGTTTTAGGAGGTCAAGTTAGTTCTAGTGATATAGCATCACTTCAAGAACTTGGAGTATTACCTCAACAACAAGAAGAAGCTGACGTTAGCTCTCTTATGAGCGATCGTGCTAATGCTACCGAACAAGGACTAGATACAAGTTATTTTGATAAACAATTACAACAATTAGGAATTACTGGCGGTGGTCAAACACAATTAAGTGAAAAAGAGAAAAAGGCAATAAATGCTTTAAATAATTTAAAAACACTGTTTGGCAGAGGTGATGCTAAAAATGTTGGAACAAAAAAAGATTTAGGTCAAAGAACTGGTCGTGGTTTATTGGGTAATGTTCTTAATATTGTGAATAAGGCTGCAACAGGGATAGGTTTTAAAGGAAAAACTGCTGAAGATATAAAAAAGTTTAAAGCAGCTTTAGAATCAGCAGCTCCAGTATTTACTCAGGCTTTAGGATCTGGTACACCTCAAGAGGGTGAATTTAAAAGATTGGTGGAATCTGCTCCTGGTCAGGGTTCAACTGATGGTGAAGTTAAATCTTGGTTTAATCAAATGGAGGCTATTTTAAGCGGTCAACCATTGGCCAGTGAACAAAAAACACAAGATAGTGGATTAGATCAAATAGATGAAGATTTAATTAACAAATATAAAACACAGGGTAAATAATGACTTCAAATAATGAAGAATTTATTAAAAAAGCATTTGCAGCTGGACTAACTGAAAGTCAAGTTAGAAGTGCTGTTGCTGAAAGAAATCAAGTTTTAACAGCTAAAAAACCAGAAGATGCAAGAACTGGTTTTCAAAAGGTCACTGATTTTGCAGGTTTAAAGTCCACTATTGGCAACATTGGTTCATTAGGATTTTTAGGACAAGGTGAAAGAACACAACAGGCTGGTCAAGCATCAAACAACGCATTTCAACAATCTCAACAACTTACTCAACAAGCTAAACAAGAGATAGATCCTCAAAAAAGACAGCAAATATTAGATCAGGCTAGAGCTATTATGCAAGGCTCTGGTGAACAAATTGGTAATTTACAAACAGATTTATCTAAAAGGCAAGATGTAGCAAGAATAAGTGAAAAAGAAATAGATAGAGGACCAGAACAATTTGCTTTAAGAAGGGGAATTGGTCAATCAGCCGAACTGGCTGCTTTACTTATGCCTTTTTCAAAAGAAGCTAGAGCTGCTCAGGCTGCATTAAAAATAGGAACTTCTGGTAAAAGGATTGCTCAAGCTGCAAAAGTTGGTGCTGGAGTAGGAGGTTTACAAGGATTGGCTGGTGCTACAAGAGAAGCTGATACATTAGCTGAAACTGCTATAAGAACTGGTGGCGGTGCAGTTATTGGTGGTGCAACTGGTGCGGCCTTACAAGGAGTATTTGAGGGTGGTAAGTGGGCAATAGACAAATTAAAAGGCCCAATTAAACAAAAAGCTATTAATGCTTATAAAAACACATTAAAAAGAAATGTTAGAGATAAGAAATTCTATAAACAATATGGTGGAGAGGATAAATTAGTTAAAGACACTGTTAAATATAAAGTGGCTAATACTAAAAATGGTGTTAATAGACAATTGGATCAATATAAACCAGAGTATGAAAGAATTATTTTAGAAGAAGCAAATAAATTAGAAAAATCAGGAACAAAAATTAATATATCCAAATTATATGAAAATGCTCAAAAAAGAGTAAAGTCTAAATTAGGATATGATGAAGCACTATCAAAACAAGCCGACAAATGGTTTGCAGACAATGCTAAAAAATATGCAAATCAAACATCTGCAAAGGCAATATCTGCCAATAAGTTAAGATCAAATTTAGATCAAAAAGTTGGTCAAATTTTAACACCAGATGCTTATGGTCAAGATGCTGCAAGAAAAGCATTTGCCACTGAATTAAGAATGGCTTTTAAAGAAAAGGCAGGTTCTAAAGCTAGAGATGCTATTCAAAAGTATCATTTACTATCAGGATTAACTGAGGCTATGCAAAAAGAGCCTAAATTTGGATTAACTGAAGCAGCTTTAGCTGGTGCATCACCTGGAACAGGAATGATGAATTTGGTTGAATTATTATTAGGTAAAGCTGTTAGAAGTCCTGGTTTAGCCAGATCAATCTCTCAACAAGGGATAAAGATATCTCCAACTGCTTCTAGTGGTGTTAATTTGCCAGTTAATTTAGGAGTAAATCCATTAACGGCTTACTTACAAAATGAAATTGGAAAATAAAGACATTAATTATTTAGACCAATAAAATATATAAAAAACAAGATAAAATAAAATTATAAAAAACAACATTAGTTATTTATAACACAATTAATGATGCAAATGTTAGGACAATAGAAAGATAATATGCTAGAGCAAGAGATAAAAATATGAGCGGAGAATTTGTTAGCGGACTAGCGGACTATGGACTTTTAGGTCTATTGTTGGCAATAGCGCTTGGTACAATCTTTTTCTTATATAAAGACTTATCAAAATCAAGAGATGGTCGGCTTAGTGATGTTAAAAATGTTTTAGGTGAAGATATTAAGTTTAGACAAGAATTAAAATCGCTTATTCAGAGTATACTGGACATATTAAGGAGTGGGAAATGAGAATAATCAAATGGTTTCACAACATATTTTTTAAGAAGCAAGATCGGATTGACGAGCTAAAGAGCGAAATGTTTAAAGAAAAGAAAAAAAGCCTAAACGAGATTAGAAAAATAAACAGAGCTTTTAGACTGTTGATAGATGAAGGTAGTATAGAAATAACCATCAAGAATGTTGATGGGGTACTGAAGGATTTATAATGAAAATACTTGACATATCACTGTTTTTGAGAGGTTTACAATTTATCCCTCTGATTGCTGTTTTTATCCCTCTGTTAAGGTCGTGCTGGGATAAGCGCAATAAAATCAATGGACTACGCCCAACCAGATTAGTTTTACTGTTTTTATTTACTGGCTTAATAGCGAGCAATACTTATTTTGTTATTTTTAGCTTGTTTAATTTTAGTAGAGCGCTACCACTTAATCAGGTGGCAGTAGTGTTTGAGAAGCTAGTTAGTCTAGTTTCTTATTCAATGCTCTATTTTCTATTCAAACACGCTGCTGACCATAACGACAAATAACTATGAAAAACCTTGGTCAAAGAGACACTAGATGGAAAAATACCAAGCTAGGTACTTCTGATACAACTATTGGTAATTATGGTTGCACTATAACAGCCCTAACAATGTTAGCTGGATTAGATCGTGTTGATGAGGTTAATAGCCGATTAAAAGCGGTTGGAGGCTTTGCTAGTGGCAACTTACTGATATGGTCAAAGATAAATGAAGCTTTACCATGGTTGAAGTTTGTTTGGCGTGGTTATTCTTATGAAAATGATAAGGTTAAGGCTGCCATAGTTCAGGCTGGCGGATGTCTTGTTGAAGTTAATGGCGCACCAATTGGTGGAACTAAGCACTGGGTTTTATATATTGGAGATGGGAAAATGATTGACCCTTGGGATGGTAAAGAAAAATCAACGACTAGTTATCAATCTACAGGATATGCAACAATAGAAAATTTGGGGGAAGCTCCAGAAAGTGATACTATGGAAATAGATAAAGAAACATTTGAACAATTAGTGACTAAAGCCACTAAATATGATGAATTCGTAAATGCGGGATTTTCTGAACCGCAAGATGTAAAAGACGAGATTACTGACCTCGAAAAAAAAGTCAGTGATTATGCAAAAAAAATTGAAGATCAAGATAAAATTATCTTCACTCAAAAAGAAGATATTAGAACACTTGAAGCAGCTCTGGAAACTTGCGAAGATCAAATATCAGAGATACCGAGCTTGGAAGAATATACGAAAGGCTATACATCCACTGGACGAAAAACCATTGAAATTTACGGGGATCTCGAAATAGAAACTAGTTATAAGAAAGATTAATTATGAAACTAACTAAAGAAAATCGCAACAAATGGCTAATGAATGGCTTAAAGTTTGTTGCACCAACACTAGCAATCTTTTTTTATCAGATGGCTCAAGGTGTAGATTTAAAAGCATCAGGTATAGTAGCAATTTTTGCTCTTTATCAGTCGCTATCTGACCTTTTCAACAAAATAAATGCTTAGGATGCTGATAGTTTTCATTTTGTTTGTGTTTATTATGTTCTGGCTTGCTAACAAATAGCTTGATAGATGAACGCATAATCGTAAAAAAATTATTAAGAGAGTAAAACAACCTCTGCTAAGATCCACAATTATTTTAGCAGTCGGTACTACTTGTCTGCTAATTAGGTTTTCTGGTTAAATAGATATTCGTGTCATCACGAGGTTTAAATTTTTCAAAAGAAGTCAAAGGTTTCGCAAGAGATCAAGCAAAAGAGTTTGTTGGTGATAAATATTGCCATTGTCATCATATAGTGGCAAAAGAAATAGTTCAAAAATATGATCTTGATCCAGCAATCGTCACTTCTGTTTTTAATGCCATAGTTATTGAGGCTGACTATCATCAGTGGATACACGGAAAACATTACTGCAAAGCTGATGATGAGTGCGACTGGAAAGGCTTAACCGAAGATGACTACTTGTTTTTATATTCGGTTTTGTGTACTCTAAATGAATGAAAGAATTTAAAATTATTCACACAGATGTTGGTGATTTAGAGATCCCTAGAAGCGTTAGACAACTAATTGAGGTTAGAAAAGCTGACGATCAAGGCTCTAATCTAATGGAGGGCTATAACAGTGATATGGGTGCTACTGCTGGTTATCTAGGTAGCAAGTTTAATGGCTACGAGAGTCAGGGTAGAACACCCTTTACCACTAAAGAAATTGAAGATTTTATTTTACTTTGCAGCCAGCACCCTAAAATGGCTGAGAGATTTAGCCATTTACTAATTTTAATTATTGGACAGGTAGAGTGAAACCAGATTTTGAAAAAGTCAGCAAGTGCATTATTAAACAGAATGAGCATATTGAGATATTTAGGAACGGAACTAAAGATCAGGTTGCAGGGTGGCTATCAGAGGAACTGCTGGAGCTACTAGAAGTGCTTAATTCGGGCGAGTTTGACGAGATTAGCCTAATGAGTGAGATCGGTGATGTGCAGTACCTTTTAATCCGTCTAAGCCAAATGTGCGACATTGATATTATGGAAGCTGTGCTGTCAAAACTGGCTAGAAATAAGGCTAAGTATTTTGGGAAAACTAATCGTCATCAGGCTAGGGAAGAATGGGGCGATAAAGACCACGAGTTTTTAGGTGCTTGGGTTAAGACTTATCGAGAGAAGCAAGCTAAACTTGACACTTAAAAGAAACTCTAGTATGATATTTAGATCTTATTTGGTTTAGGTCAAAAGCCTTTACTGGAAATTAAAAATGATTAGTCACCTTTACTGGTGGCTTTTTGTTTTTAAAAGTGCTATGTTTAATTATCAGGGTTTGAGTTTTAGGTGTGTTTTTAACAACCCCAAGATTCAAACCCTATAACAACCAGCCCAAAACTTTTTTCTGCAATGCTTAAACTTTTATACAACGGGCTGGTTGTATTAAA
>Ga0222667_1000913_pt1 | contig 11206 bp, 15 predicted proteins | sample AntAcemetagen657_FD_179854 | JGI IMG/M metagenome (GOLD analysis project Ga0222667, IMG submission 179854) | Saline water microbial communities from Ace Lake, Antarctica - #657 | ecosystem: Environmental > Aquatic > Non-marine Saline and Alkaline > Saline | place: Antarctica: Ace Lake... | reverse complement strand
CCTGCCCCTAATATTAGCAAGAACAACCATTTTACCTTGATTATAAGAAAGATTATAACCTTGAGCTAAATCAGGAAGTTGTTTATGTTCTTCGTCTAAAATATCAGAAGTCCAAGTGGCATCGTCTTTAGCTAACTTAGAAATGTAATTTCCATTAAGCATATAATAAGCATCATTCCAACTAATTATTGGTCTTTGCCAAATAAGAGAATTATCTTGACCAAGAAAATGATTATTAACAACACTTGAAGTTGTAAACTTAAAACGATTATCTACAAATACCATAAATACATCACCTGCGGCTGGAGTAGTAGTTCCTGCATCAAAATTCATTCCATCTTTTGTAGCACTTTCATTAGAAAGAGATGTAATAGTATATTCTTCTTTTTTTGAAAGATTATAAATCTTGTTAGAACCAGCAGAAGTCGTAACTCCAAGAGTAGACATATCTCTTCCGTCAGTGTCAATTATTAAAGTTGCTCCACTTCCAGCCTTAGCTATTCCTACAAAGCCAACTCCAACGTGATTAGCTAAAGTATAAAGTAAGTTTCCACTTTTTGATTGTATAACATCTGGACCTGATATTGCCGCTAAAGCGTCTGCTCCTGAACCAGTTTGAGCAAAAGTATGTATTATTCCTTCGTGGTCCATTCCTAAAGGGTCAATGCTATAAATAGAAGCATTTGAATTTATAAGTGCAACTCTTTTAGAAGTTCCGTAAATATAATCAGCCATAGCTGCTGGACTATCAAGACCAGCAAATCCAGTAGTATCTTCACTTAAAAAATAATTTGCATAATTAGCTTGTTCTAATACTGATTGACCACCATAAAATTTAGGAACAAAGCCGTCAAGCCAAAACATTCCTTTATCATTTATTCCACTAAAGTTATTTATTTTTAGTATTGGTTCATTCATTATCTCCATCCTTTGCCACCACGTATGGGAGCATTGGTCATTATATTTTTAATATCTCTATCTCTTGAATTAAAATAGTCAATAATTTCTCTTTCATCTTCTTGAAGTTGCGAAGCTAAATCATTTTTTACTTCAAGCCCTTTTTGTATCATTAAATTCATTGCAACATTTCTCACTAAATATAGATGATGAATAGAAGGAATACCTGGCTCTTTTGATATATTTAAGAATTTATGGCTTCCAGATTGAGTCCCAGTTGTTATAACACTTATAGCTCCATCTATTGTTAAAGAAAGTTCAAAGGTATCAGCTGTTCCACCTGCAACTACATAATAAACTGTTGTATCTGCTGTTAAGCCAGTAGGCAAAGCTCCATCTGTTTCTAAAATAACAGCATCTCCAGCTACTAATCCGTGAGCAACAGAAGTAAATATTCCAGGAGTTGCTACCGTTACTGTAAAAGACTTAAATGTATATTTAGTTATCGGTCTATTAAAGTAAACTTTTAACGCATCTGTTTCTGCATAATCGGGGGTAGGTCTTAGATAAACAAAATCACCATATTTACAATAATATAGTGGAGTGCCTGTTTGCTTATTTGTGTTTAAATAAAGTTCCTCAAAAGAAGATGGAAGATTATTTATATCTTCCGGTATTAAGTTATAACCTTTACCACTTGCATTTAATGCCTCAAATTTTAAAATATCTATAATTTCAGAAGTAAAAGCATCAAATTTATATCTGTTAGTTCCAGACACAATACTTTGAGTTTCTATCGGTGGGCTAGTATTATCGTGGTCATCAAAAACCCATTTCTTACCACTTTTACGAGCCAAATAAGAGTATCTATTCAAAGCATTATTAACTTTAGATACTTTTTCTTTATTAGAAAAGACAGAATTATTAGAACCACAAACATTATTTATTTGTTCAGACAAACCATCTTCCTCTATTGGATTTGAAAATTTCATAATTTAAAATTAGTTTCTTAATTTTACGCCCCATATAAATGAGGCGTAAAGTAAGCTACTAACCATTAGTTATAATATCAAAAAGTAAACCAGTAGTGTTAGTCCAAGCTTTATATTCCCAATCCATTCTACTAACTACGCCGACACCAGACAAAGATCCGTCAGCGGTAGCAGGTTCGTTAACAAATTGGACATCCCCGTAAGTTGACTTACAGATACCTAAAGCAAACACTTTTCTAACACCTCCAAAGACGTGGTTAGAACTATGTTTGTTAGATTTAAGATGTAAAACTCCACGATACATAAATCCAGCAGTAATTCCATTCTTCAATGCATAATCTGCTGTATTGTATCCGTTAGCTGCAGCAAATTCTTCAAGAATTTCAAACTGTGTTGGAGTCCATATAATGAACATTCCGTTTCGTTGAGCTAAAGTATCTCCGTTTGCTTCGCTGATCTTCGTTTTCATTCTTCCAATAATCTTGAAGATATTATTAATATCAACATCAATAGCGACAGTAGTAGCTGTTCCGTCAAACAAAGTTCCAGCATCAAAGTTAGTCCACATAGCGTGGTTTGCTAACATATCAGTTTCAAAATATTCATCAATTAACTGTCCTTGCAAAGCAGCCAAGTCCATTGCTTTAATGTATGTTAACTGTGCTAAATCAGCTCTATCAATAGGGATAGCTAACGCTTGAGACTGATTAATAGTTACATATTCACTTGTTATCGTGAAAACTTGATAAGTATAAGGTGTTCCTCTAGTATGACTCTGCAAAGTTGGAACAGTAGACATATAAGGAGCAAACATTGTGTTTGTATCCGTATAAATCACATCGCAAACTTCTTTCCAGTTAGTGTTATAGTCTAATCTCTCTTGGAGTTTAGTCTTCCACTCTGCCGGAAACACATCGTTTGCCCATCCAGAGTCAGTATATGTGTGTTCAAATGTTATAGTATTATTTTTCTAATAACCTGGACTTACGAAAAAGTTATTAGTATTAAATTAATTAGCCCAGGTTTTGATTATACTATTTAGCAAAATGACTTACATCTTTTTCTCGGTTATATTTCTCGTTTACATATTGTCTTCGTAATGCAGGCTTATCCTCTGGTGGCATTTCGCCTTTACTTAGATAATACTCGACCGAGTCTTTTGCTGAAGTTCCCCCAGAACCTCTTGAACCGTCTGGGATAGCTTCTTTAGCAGCTTTATTGTCTTGAATATCCTTTAAGTCATTTTTAAAATGCTTATTATCAATCAAGTCATCAAGCTTTTTCCCACTTGCCAAATAGTCTCTTACTAAAGCAACTTGATCAGGGTCGTTTATTTTAGCCCCTAGCAAATTACTAATAAAAGTTTTTTCTCCATAATCAAATTCTCCTGGTGTTTCAGCCTTTATTTCTGTTTTAGGTTTTACTTCTTTAACTTCTTTCTTAACCCATTTACCGTCTTTCTTTTCAAAACCTTCTGCTTTTTTAGCTCTTGTATAGAGTTGACTGTTATTCTCGTTGAGAGCAGTTGCTTCAGAAATTAATTGTTCCTTAACTTCTTCCACGTTTTCATTGGTTAAAGAGTCAATGACCTCATCTAATTTTGACATATTTTTAGAAGCGAGTATGACCCCGCAATTTATTACTAAGTTAAAGAGGCTTAGTCCTCTAATTTATTATTTAATCTCCTTGTGTAAACCTTTCTAATACAAGATAAACATCACTATCAGCTTTTCTTATAAATGTAAGTTCAGCTAAATCATTGCCATCTAATACTAAATCATCACCAGTGCTATCTCTGTGTTGAATATCTACACCAGTTCCAGCGGCAAATGTAATTGTAGTGGCATCAGTAGTTGTAGCACTTCTGAACCAGTAGCTTCTTTCATCGCCAACATAAGGAATACCCATAAAACCCATTGAAGTAGTTGCCATTGTAGTCAAGGTAGTATTAATTCCTGTATTCCAATCGATGTAAGTTGTATTACCATTAAATTCAGCAGAAACTAATGTATAGGTAGTGGCATCAGTAGTTGTAGCATATCTTTCGCCACCACTCTGATAACCAGCTGTAAAAAACTGTCTATTAGTTTTTACTGGCGAAGCTCCACTTAAAAAATCTTCCTGGTCTTGCGGCTGAAGTTGTGCTTCATTGTAGTTAAATGTTACTCCAGCTTCATTAACAATTTTAGCGGTATCAGAATAACTATTGTAAGCGTAAACAGCCACAGTTCCAATCGCCAAAACAGAAACAAAACAAATTACCCCTATTGCTATTAATAACTTGATTTTTAATTTTTTCATTTTATTCATACTATTTTTTCTTTTTAGTTTTCTTAATTTTTTTTACTTTTTTAGAAGCGACCTCTAAGACAGGCTTTGCTAGTTTAGCAAGACTCTCTTCTTCTAAAATTTCACTCAATTTTCCCTTCATTTTTCCTTCCATAATTTTATATTAGTTATTTATAAAGGATGGTTGTAGTTCCTATTGTCCCATCTGGAACAAATATTAATCCTTGGCTAAAAGCGGCATCAAAATCGTATGTTCCAACAGTTGCTGAAGCTGGAAAAGATGCTAAAACAGCTAAAGAAGATGTAGCTAAAACTCTTAAATTAACATTTGTAGTTGTTGCGTTGTAAAGAGTAAAAGCATTTTCAGGAGAGTTTGTAATTGTTACTCTCCCTAATACCCCAGCTCCTTTTTCTAAAAGCTGTCCTACCGAGTCAGCGACATAATAAGTAGAGAAATAAGCAAAATCTCTTGTTCCACCTCCCCCTAAATCATTAATTTCAGTGGTTTTTTTCTCACCGACAAGCACAATCGCACCAATAGACACAACTATTAATAAAATAATTATGCTAATTACAGTAAAAAATGTAATTCTTTTGTTCATAAAGTTATATATTAAAAATTTAACGATGTTTTGGAGGCATTTTTACTCCAGTATCTACAACGACCTTTTTATATTTATCAATCTTTTGAAATGATATATTCATTATTCTTAGAGCTTCATTAATTGCTCTTAAGGCCTTGCCTAAGTCTTCGTTGGTTCGAGCAAATTCATTGCCAGTTTTTGGGTCAAAACTTAAAGAGAAAGCATAATTCTGCATATACTGGTTCTCCATTGGTTCTTCGTTCATTGTTCCGTTCTGGTAGATACCAGATAAAAAAACCTTTTTAAGTGCTGATAAAAGAGTTGGATTTTCTGTTAATCCTTCTAGTTCTTTTAATTCCGCACTGTTCATTATTTCTTTTGGCATATTTTAAAATTTAGGCTTCCATTGCTGGTTGAGGCAATGTAGCAGGTTGATTAGTTTGTTTTGGTTTATAAGAATTAAAGTCAATCATAGACATATTTGAATACTCTAACATCTGGTTAAATAGTTTAGACATTCTTGGATCATCAAATATTGTAAATGATTTAGTGTTTGGGTCATAAGTAGAAAGAGCCTGTTTGATAATTCCAGCTAAAGAGTCAGTCATCGCTGTTAAATCATTTTGTTTCTTTGCTACGTTTATTTTAATGTTTACTTTTGCTCCCTTAAGTTCATCCTTTAATATCTCAATAAATTTATTACTATCTTTCATAAACGACTCTTTCGCACTATTCTCATAAATTTCAACCATTTCAGGTGTGGGAGCTTCTCCACCATGTCCTAATATATAATTTATCTTATATTTGTTTGTTTTAAGAATTACAATATTTTCAGATACAGTTTGCATTTCCTCCATAGACAGGGAAGATAAAAACTTTTTGCCATTAGTAATCTCTTTTATGATGTAAGGAATAATCCAATCTCTATACATTTCTTCTATAAACTTGGCGTATTGTCCTCTTCTAAAATCGTGTAAACTCTTACCTGTCTTGACTACTAAATTCTGTAAGGCAAACGGAGTCCCTGACACAGGTTCTTTACCCATTAAAGGATTAGGAGCTCCACCTGCAACTTGCCCCTGCTCAGCCCATTCATCAATAGCCTTTTGTGCTAACGCTATATTACGTGGATAAGTATCCATTTGTCTAACAGTCTTTGCATTTTCAACAAATAATACTTCATTATTCTGAATACCTTTAAGACTATGGTTTTTTTTAACAAACTCTTCATCATCAGTTATATGAACTACTTTAGAGGCAGCATCCATCATTTCTTTCTTCTGTATCTCATTATATGTAGTCCAGGCTTGAGGTTCAAATAGTTCTTCTGCTCCGCCATATCCTAAAGCTCTATTAAATACTTCATCTCGCTTAATCAACTTGAAAGGATTTTTACATTTAAGAGCCAACAAGGTAATACCTTGCTTTAGTTTATCCTTGTCCTTGTAGAAACATACTGCTTGTGTTTGATATGTGTATTTTTCATTTTTACTATCATCAAGATAGTTTTGTGGCATACTACCAATCACTAAATAAACTTCAATATATTTACCTACTTTTTTAACAGGACTTTTTTGATTTCCTTCTACTTCTGCTCCACCTTGATTTCTTGATAATATAATTGCTTCTTCAATCGTATGGGTAGCTCCCTTAGATTTATCGCCCCAACCTCTATCTGCCATATCTTGCAAATCATCAGGTGATAAATACATTTTAAATCCAATAGGGCTTGTAAGCATATTAGACTGATTACAAAAGGCGATAGTTTCCAAATTAACTCTTTGTGGTCTAGCCTTACCTACATCCATAACCAAACCTCCCCCATAGTCAATCCTTGATTGATTAATTTCGTCTAGTAAGCTGTCAATATTATTTTCTTTTAGAAAGATGTCATCGTGATATTTCTTTATTAAAAAAGACAGGTGATACATATCTTCATTCTCTATATAAAGAAGAAGTTCTTTGACGTCTATGTCTTCTGCCCAATACTGCATACTAAGAATTGGCTTAGTAATATTCTTAACAGGTGTTTCGTCATCATTACCATTCAAAAGTCTACCGTGTTTATAAAAGAAAGAAGTCTTTATATGATCTGCCATTGACCATTCCCAACCTAAAATATCTACGCCTGTAGAAAAAGTTAACTCCTCTTGAGTTATAAAATCATAAATTGTTTCAGGTGTATTTTGTAATTCTAACATATTTAAACTTTAAATTTAATATTACCTTTTATACTCATAAATGCTTCTTGGTATGAGCATACATTACCATAATTAGAGCTTGAAAGGTCTTGTGCTAATACGCTTAGCATTTTCACTCTTGCATTCCTATTCTTAAACTTCTTACATATTTCCCTATATTGAACCTGATAAGCCTCCAACTCTTGGCAAAAACGAAAAGCAGTATCAACTAAATATCTTTTCCACCAAGTTCTAGGGTCTTTACCTTGTTGTTTAGAATGGACTTCTTCGTGCTTTATTACTATTGGGTCAACATAACAGTCATTTGGATTATAGATAGCATCACCATAACAAAACATAATCTTATCGCTTAACTTAAAAGCAGATTTTATTTCTTCATAGTTAGGCGGAAACTCTTTCTTAATTTGCATTTTTAGTATCAATTACTTTAACGCCATTAAGCGTCTTCTGATGTAAACATTCATAATTAGCATTGACATAACCACTTATAGCTTCAAAAATCTTTGCTAATCCTTCCTGACTTGTAAAATCACTTTTAGGAGCTATAAACTTAAACCCTAAATTGTTCTCTGCATCATCAAAAGAAACGTCCACTCCGTTGTCTAATACTTTGTTTGTTATTCTTATCATAATTTATCGCCACGCCGCAGGCTTATTATTATTAGATTGATAATTTGGTGAAACATCAAACGGTTTCTTTGCTATCTGTAATTGATAAGCAGTACTATCTGATACATCATCATTAATTGCTTGTGGGAAGTTTAACAGTTCTTCCTCTAAATTCTTGCACTCTCCTTTAATGTGATAAATAGAGCCACTTTCATATCTTGGTATTAATCCTCTTATTCTAAGCTCTTTATTAACATTACCGTGAGATAACTCGACTGTTGGCAAGAATTTACCTCTTTTTCTTTGTTCTTCGTCTAGGAAAGGCTTTAATGTCTGCAAATATATAGTCTTTTCAATTCCTATTTTCTCATATCTTCTATTGTTATGGAGTGTAAACAAAAGGTCTATCAATTCCAATGGATCTAATTTAACTCTCCAAGCCTTCAAGTTCCAAAAGTTAGCAGTATCAACCGAATTATCGCATATACCAGTATAATCAGAACTAGCTTGTTTACTTATTGCTGTATCTATTGTTAAAAATCTTCTTGTATTTTGTCTATTTACTTCTGCTTGTTCACGTTCTTTAAAATAATGTGGTTTAAACTCTTGATTTTCAGTAGCTATTGGATGTTGCTGATATAAAGCAGAAAAGTTTTTAGTCCCTACCAAGTTTTTAGTTTGTTCTAAGTCTTTAATATCATATCTGCCTTCCCACAATGCTTCTCCTGTATCTCTATGCTTTTCTTTCATTTCAGCAATAGCGGGATAGTTTATAACCTTTGTTATCTTTTTAAACTCATCATTCCCTATTATACGACCAGCTAAGTCATCTAAATGCCATCTAGTAAGAATAATAATCATCACCCCGTTAGGCTCTAATCTAGTCCAGGCAACAGCTTTAAACCATTCCCATACCTTTTCACGATATACTTCACTTTCAGCTTCCTCTGCGTTCTTAATAGGATCGTCTATTAGAAAGACATTGGCACCCTTACCGGTAGTAGCTCCACCAACACCAACGGATACATAAGAACCTTTATGATTTGTCATCCATTCGCCCTTACTTTCTTCTCCAGCCTTTAATCTTACATTGGGGAATATATTATTGAAAACCTTACTATTAACTAAATCCCTTGTTTTGCCTCCAAATTTAACTGCTAAATCTCCGGAGTAAGAAGCTGTTATAATTTCCTTATCAGGGTTTCTTCCTAAATACCAAGCTGGAAAATTGATTGTACATTCTTCTGATTTACCGTGTCTAGGAGGAACAGTCAAAATTAAAACCTTAAATCCATCTTTAATAAACTTTCCACTTTCTATATCCTGTAAAACATCAGCTATTTCTTCGTGATGCCAATTTGGTTCATAATTCTTGTTAGTCAGAATTGAGAAGTCAATTAAATAATCTCTAGCTGCTTGTTCCAGCAATTGCTTTTCTTCCAATAATTCTTCCTGCGATTTTTCTTGCTTGTTCATCGTTATAGTTTATTGATTTACCTAAAGTGCTTAAATCAACTTTATCAGGAGCATTTTTCCCTTTCAATTTATAATAACTATCAATAGAACGCATCTTAACTTCATCTCTGCCTTGCTTAATTATTTTAAAGTGTTCTCTCTTAACTGTCTTATCTTCAAAACCTCTTTCATCCAATATTTTATCAATTCTATCTGTAATCTTATTCCTTCTTATCATCTTACTTGCCATAACTCCTGCTGTATTCTTTATTCTTTTACATTCTTTATAATAATGTTCTATTTCTTTATTTTGTTCTAATGTTAGCTCTTTTTCTGCTATATTCTTATATGGCACTTCTTGTTCCAATATTTCTTTACCTTTTATATCGTATGACAATAAAACTGCTAATGTTCCATTGCCAGTTGTGTCTACCCAATTTTGACAAAATCTCTCTGATTTTAATGATAGTTTCTTCTCTGCCATCTTATTTACTTATTTGTATTATTAAATCATTAATCAAGGCTGTGTATATTATTAGGTTTATTATTATTAAGGTTATGTTTAGTTTCATTTAAGGTTAGCTAATAATGAATGTCTTAAACTCTTCCTTTTTAAAAAGTTATATATCTTCTTATCCATTACTATTATATCATTAACATTAAAGTATTTCTTTTTATTTATATTCTGTTTCATCTTAAAAATTGTTTCTTCTTAATTATTTGCTCATAGCTCTTATTTCTTAATACTCTACTTTCGTTATGTTCATTTAAGTATTCTATAAAGGTTTTAGGTTTAGGGGTGAAGTCTATCTTTATCTTTACCTTAGCTTTAAAGGCATTTACCTTGTGGACAAGTGGACAACTATATTCTACCTTAGTTTACATTCGCTTATATTAGCTATTTATTAGTGTATAGTAATGCTTGACCATTATATTTATGTATGCTATACTTATATTATAAGTAAATAACAAACAATTATATGAAAACAGAACAATTTAATCACAAAAACTTATTTAAGATTACTCACACTAACGGAGACGATAATTACCAAGCATTAGAACAAGTAAAAGGTTTTAATGAAATTTACAAACATTATTGTGATTTTGCTAAAGCTGTTGACACTGCCTATCTTGAAAATGCAACCAATTATGTAATGGGTAAATTAAAGCAAGAAGATGGACGAGATAATATTAAAACTGCCTGTTATTATGCTTCTAGTAAATTACAACAAGATAAGAATAATACTCATAAAGAAAAAATGCTTAAAGACGGTTGGCTTGAATTAACAGAAGATATTGTTAAAACTGCTTATAAAGACAAGAAAAAACTTGAAGTTATTGCTAAAACAGAAGGATATTTTACTACAACAATTAATAAAATCTACAAGCCATTTTACAGTGAAGATAATGGAGCAATGCTTATGAAGCCAAGAGCAACAAGAAATGGCTATCGCTTATATCAATTTAACAATGCTTTTTGCAAAATTATCTAATTACCTTTACTGGAGCTTAACTCTTAGGCTCCACTATAAGATAATTAATCTAATATATAATTATATGACTAGAAATACACTTCTTAAAACAAAACTTCCTGTTATCCCTTATTTAGTTTGGAACTCTAGAAATAGTAATTCATATCACGAAACAATATGCGGTGATTATGGTAAAAAAAGAGTTGTGTTATTGTGGACTACATTTAAGCCTGAACAAGGTAAAAAAGCTGATGGAAAAATTACTATATTCTATAATGATATATCTAAACCTGAAAGAGAATGGTATCACAAAATTGCAACTTGCGAAAATAAAGAACAATATATAAAAGAATTATTTCAATTAGCAAAATCTTTAATCTAATATATAATTATATGAAAACATCATCAAAAGTTCCATTAATACAACGACTAGCCAAAGAAAATAAGTTAGAAGAAATGGATGTTGCTATATTTCATTTTAAAAGACTAACTATGACTAACGAAGACTTACACAACAACTTTAAAGATGCTAAGTTTCTAAAACATTTTGAATATACCCCTTCATAATTTACTCTTATAGCTTTTAATGTAGATTTATTAAAGGCTTTATAGAATTAATTATTAACTATATAAGACTTATGAAATATCAACAATCATTTAGAACTAATAATCCTATCTATGCCTTTAAGGAAATTGGTTATGGCTGG